>Ga0123353_10002238_pt1 | contig 23978 bp, 20 predicted proteins | sample TergutLab28metaG_3_FD_92763 | JGI IMG/M metagenome (GOLD analysis project Ga0123353, IMG submission 92763) | Labiotermes labralis P3 segment gut microbial communities from Petit-Saut dam, French Guiana - Lab288 P3 | ecosystem: Host-associated > Arthropoda: Insects > Digestive system > Gut ... | reverse complement strand
GTTGCTTTTAAAGAATATTTCGCGGTCAGCATGTAAAATATCAGGCGGTCAGACTGTTAATTTTATGCGACAAGGGTGTTAAAAACTCAGCGGTATGGGTGTCAACTCGAAGCGGAATATTCAGTATGTACATGAAGGATTTCAACAATGTGTGGACATATAAAATGGTAGAGGGACGCTTGATGAGTTTTGGGTGAGCGGAAACGCTCGGGGGAGGATTTGGTGATGGATTTATCTTTTTGGAAAGGGAAACGTGTATTTCTAACAGGTCACACAGGGTTTAAGGGTTCGTGGCTATGCCGGATACTTACAAACGCAGGAGCCGAGCTAACGGGTTACGCGTTATCACCGAACACGGAACCGAACTTATTTTCTGTTTGCGAAGTTGAGGATACGATGACTTCCGTAATCGGAGATATACGTGACAAAGAAAAGCTCCTTGATGCATTTGGAAAATCAAATCCTGAAATCGTTATCCACATGGCAGCTCAGCCGATAGTACGTGACAGCTATAATGACCCCCATTATACATACGAGGTCAATGTCATGGGAACCGTTAATATACTCGAATGTGTAAGGCTTTGCGAGGGTGTCAGGAGTTTTCTTAATGTAACTACGGATAAGGTGTATCACAACAATGAGTGGCACTGGGGATACAGAGAAACCGACCCTCTAGACGGATTTGATCCTTATTCCAATAGCAAATCATGCAGCGAGCTAGTAACGAGCAGTTATAGAAATTCGTTTTTTGGTGACGGTAAAACAGCGATTTCGACCGCTCGGGCGGGTAATGTTATTGGTGGCGGGGATTTTGCAAACGACCGCATTATTCCGGACTGTGTGAGAGCTGCAATCAAGAAGGAACCGATAATTGTTCGCAACCCTCATTCTGTGCGCCCGTATCAACACGTGCTTGAGCCGCTTTTTGCGTACCTGATGATAGCAGAACGCCAATATGAGGATGCGAGCGTCGCCGGGCAGTATAATGTCGGACCGGATGATTGCGATTGTGTTTCCACCGGCGTATTGGCTGATTTATTCTGCTCAGCATGGGGTAATGGACAGGCTTGGGAAAACAGATACACAGGCGGCCCGCACGAAGCAGGCTTTCTGAAGCTTGACTGTTCCAAGCTAAAAGGGGTATTCGGATGGAAGCCGCGCTGGAACGTGGCAGAGGCTGTTGAAAAGACGGTGGAGTGGACACGGGTATTCTCGACAAACGGCGATATCTGTGCAGTAATGAAAAAACAAATAACAGATTTTATTACATGCAAAAAGTTAACCTGATAGAGAGAACCGTTCCCTGTCTTACATAATCACAGTAGGAAAATATTCTTATTTTCTGCAGCTAACGCTTTCATCCGGTTTGTGTACCCGTTAATACTAAAAAATACGAAAAATTCGTTACGTTCTTCATTTTGCCACTTTACAAAATCTTTTTTCTCAAACAGCTTGTAAAAAACACCGATATCCATAGGGTCATTGGTATACTTACATTCGCCAAAGACAATATCAGTTCCGGCACTGTGTAATGCAACGATATCGATTTCATTGTTTTTCTCCCACCAACGCCCAACTTTATTGAAATGAAATGGAAGTTTCATATCATTAGCATCACTCCAAAGTTGTTGGCGGCATATTTCCTCATAAATATAGGAAACATGATGTTTGATGAATCCTTCACGGATTTTGACCATCACTTGACTTGTGCGACCTGTTTCTAAATTGCCTCTCTCAGGATAGATAAATTTAAACCAAAAATCAATGAAATTGTCCTTAATCCGGTATAAGCCGCGTTTACTTTTTTCAGGGTTGCTTTCAGTAATCGGAGTCTGCCTTTCAACAATATCAAGATCAATAAGAGTCCGGAGATATTTTGTCAGGTTTGTCTGTTTGACACCTATTGCAGAGGATATAGCACTCAATTTATGATTTCCCGCTGCTATTGCGCGGATTAATGAAAAGTAGCTTCCGACTTCTGATACCTCGCGTTGTAGCAGAAAAACAGGTTCTTCGTATAGAAAACTTCTTGTGGATGCTACGTGTTTCTCAATCGCAGTATAAATGTCTGCTTCGCCGCGGAATAGCTCAATATATTTGGGAACCCCTCCGGTGACACTGTAATACTCCACAAGCTCACGCTCACTCTTATCATCATAGAACTCATGATAATGCTGAAACGCAATTGGTTTCAGTTTTATCTGTCCTGTCCTGCGGCCATATAAAGGACTATCGTAAGCGAGTGTTTGAGCTTCCATCAACGATATGAGGGATCCGCAAAGTATCACCATAACGTTTTGTTTTTTAAGGCTCTCCCATATCTTTTGGAATACCGATGGAAAAGCAGGATTACTCTTCCCAATGTATTGAAACTCATCAAATACTATAAGCTTTCTTTGTTTTGGTTGATGCTGTGACAGAACATTGAAAATTATTTCCCAGTTATCAACAGTAGAGTTCTTGAGCAGTTCATTATTGGTGAATTCTGCGACAAGCTCTTTGTATTGATTTCTGTTAATTGCTTCATGTTCCTCGGTCGCAAGAAAGTAAAGCATGTTCTTATCTCTGCCGAACTCAGAAATAAGCGAGGTTTTGCCTACTCTACGGCGACCGTAAAGAATAACTAAAGATGATTCGGCTCTATTATATTGGTCTTGCAAGAAAGCAAGGTCATCTGCTCTATTGATAAAAACTTCCATAATGTCACCTATTATTATAATTAATATTATTATACTTGTTATTATAATAATACGCAGCCTCTTTGTCAATGATGAAAAATAGGACAGAGAACCGTCCCCTGTCTTACCCTGCAAATTATAACATGTAATCGCAAAATGTTTGTATTGGTGATTTTGCAGGAATATGGTATACTGGTGTTCCACATTAAAACGCAGTAGCTATCACAATGCCAAGGGTACATCGAGGGAGGCGCATCATGAAAAAACTGCCGGTTGGAATACAGACTTTTAGGGAGATAATAGAAGAGAAATACGTTTATATCGATAAAACACAGTTTGTGTACAAAGTGCTAAATAATGCGAAGTATTATTTCCTGTCACGCCCGAGGCGTTTTGGGAAATCGCTTTTTCTCGATACGATTGCCGAGGCGTTTAGTGGTGATAAGGAGCTCTTTAAGGGGTTGTTCATCTATGACAGTGACTACACCTTTGATAAACATCCCGTAATCCGGCTTGATATGAGCAATGTAGCAAATGATACGCCGGAAGAGCTAAAGGACTCACTTTGCAGTGTATTGCAATCTCAAATTGCAAAAGAGCAGCTTTGTATTTCATCTGAGCAACCATCGGATTTATTAAGGATACTCATTGAAGCGTTGTATGAGAAATACGGGAAAAGGGTTGTCGTGCTTATAGATGAGTATGACAAGCCAATGCTTGATCAAATGCATGATCTTAAGCTGGCGGATGCCAATAGGGAGGTAGTGAGAGGTTTTTACGGGATACTTAAGTCGATGGACTCTTTTTTACGCCTTACTTTTATAACAGGAGTGTCAAAGTTTTCAAAAACATCCATATTATCGGGGCTTAATAACCTACTGGACATAACAATGTTTGAAGAGTATGCGGATATTTGCGGTATTCCGCCGAATGAACTTGAAAAGAGTTTTAGCGAACATATCGATAACATATCAGCACAACGCGGCTTTAAAAACAGTCAACAGCTATATGATGATATTATTGAATGGTATGACGGATACTCATGGGATGGCGTGTCGAGGCTGATAAACCCGTTCTCTCTGCTATGCTTTTTTGAGAGGAAGCGCATTTACAGTTTTTGGTATGCAAGCGGTACGCCCACATTTTTAATCAAATTGTTAAAAGAAAACCCTTTATCATATATGGAACTGAATGAACTTGAAATAGACGAATCTTCTCTTGATATGATGGATATAAAAAATATAGATACGGCATCGTTACTTTTCCAAACAGGGTATCTGACTGTTGCTAATATTGTGTATGACCCTCCCCCTCCGTTATATAGGCTTAGAACGCCTAACCTTGAAGTGCGGGAAGCGTTTAACTTGCAAGTTATATCTGAATTTACGGAAAACGATTATAAAGTTGCAGCGACTGCATACAGGAAGATTAGAGATTGCTTGAACACCGGGGATCTTCAAGCAATGCTCGGTATTTTACGGCGGCTGTTTTCATCAATACCATATCAACTGCATGTAAACAGCGAGGCTTATTACCACTCGATATTCTATGCGGTGATGACGGTTCTTGGCTTTGATATCAATGCCGAAGTATCTGTGGCGGGCGGCAGGATAGACGCCACGCTTGAGAAAGATGATAAGGTGTATATCATAGAGTTTAAATATAAAGGATGCCCGGTTGACACTGATGCCGAAACGAAGCGCGGCTTGTTTGATAGTGCATTGGATGAGGGTATGGAGCAGATTATAAGCCGGGGGTATGCAAGAAAATACGAAAGCAGCGGCAAGAAGATATATCAAGCTGTCTTTGCGTTTATAGGCAGGGACGATATTGAGCTTAGGGTATGGTAAGACAGGTAACTATAATGAGACTGTACGGACAATAGACGAGTTATGAAGGAGGAACCTCCCTGTTTTCTCGATGTAAAAAACTGAATTTTAATTTCTTCACAAATTGAATTTTATTGACTGAAAGAGCATTGTATGCTAATATGAGCGGTGCATTTAGCCTTTAAAACGATAGGAATTTGTGCTGTATTTCCCAAAAAGGTAAAGGACGATAATTATTGAAAAAGTATGTAACGAACAGCGAAGTTAAGAAAAAGATTATTGTGATGGCAATAATTACTGTCGTGCTTTCTTTTGGAGTATATGCATTACTGCATCGTCATCACACCGGTGTGGTGTTTCCTATGATTTTTTTGCCTTTAAGACACTGGGTGGTTTTCACCATTGTGATGATAGCAAGTATTGCGGTATCTTGTGCACTGCTTATTAACAGCTCTAATATTCGTATCAAAGTGAAAGAGCTTATAAAATCAGACAAGTTCTTTGAAAATGCTGTTTTTCTGTTTTTGCTGAGTGTTATTACCGGTATATTTGTGTATACCCTTAGAAATAGTGCCTTTTTATCGAATTATGATGATTTAGTTAACTATGCCGGTATGGTTACTATACCACCTAATGATTTTATTGAATATCTTCTGACATTTGAATTAGGAGCTTGGAGACATGGTTTTTCCATAATACGACGCCTTGATCCATTACTTCGTTATTTGGTATATAATTATGGCAATCTAACATTGTTTAACATTTACTTTTATGCACCAATTATTGCAAACCTATTCCTTTTTGTGTATATTATATCGAAGCGAACAAACAAATATCTGGGCTTACTTGTGGCGACAATCTACTTTCCATTTGCACAGCTTATCGTGCCATATCAACTTTTTTTATCTTATCCTTTTTCCTTTCATTTTTATTTTACATTTTTTCTGTTATCTGCAGAATTGTTTCTTAGGTATTTTGAAAAACCACGAAAATATCATCTGCCGCTCAGTGCATTATTCTTGTATATAACTTTTTTAGGTTATGAACTTTTTTTGATGTACTTTGCTCTGTTTCCGGCTTTTTTACTTTGCCGAAGCATCAACGGTAAATCTTTTAAGCAGGCAGTCGTGCATTTCTTTAAATCACTATTAACTCTTAAGTTTCACTTTGGGTCTGTACTTCTTTACTTTATGAATTACTTTGGGAGTAGAATGCTTTTTTACCAAAGTGGAGGGACATCACACGGTGGGTATGTTGTAGACTTCGAATCCGATATAATGTCATTGCGAAGTATGCTTGATGTTTTGTGGGTCAACGCAACAGATTTATTTCCGTTAAATGTGTTCCAAAGAGGTAATTCAATCGGTTATTTTCATATTTCTTATATTAATCTCGAGCATATTATTATGGCTTTTTGTACGATGTTTTTATGTTGTGTGCTTTTATCAAAGAACATAAAAATAAGTGGCAAAAAAGTAATTGCTATATGTTTCATTGCACTCGCTGCGGGATTCCTGTTACCGGTTCCATTAACTTTATCTGTTCAATACAATATCATTAGAACATCTTATGACATGAGAGGTTTTGTTGCGCCTTTTTTCAGTTACTACTGGTGGATACTAATAATAGTAGTCTTGACGGTATATATCTACAGCATTTTAAAGTTTAAGAAGGTTCTCTTACTATTCATTGCACCAATCGTATTTTTCACATCTATTTTCACTGCTTATTCTAACTCGGTTGTAATAGAACGCCAAGAAAAACAGCATAATAGGTACTCTGCGTTTTATCGTCTTGTGTCTTCTGATTATTTTACTCGCATTGAAGAAGGTTCGCTTGTTTTAACATGGGGATACGATTTGGATAATCATGGTCTTGGATCTCGTGTAGCTACACCAATTGCAAGAAAACACTCAGGCAGAACTGTGAGTTTTTTTAACGATGTTGAACTAATTAATGAAGTTGAGCATCGCTGCTTTATGATGTATGATGGGAATAATGAGTCTGTATTATTGGGCAAAATTGAGTATATCAATGACGGAATAGTTGGCAACGAGGCCTTAATTATACCTGTTCCGTCGTTTAGTAACGGAACTATATTTGGTGAATTATCAGGTTATTCTGAAGTGCATATCAATGGCATGAGTATGGGGTACTATAATCGGTTTTTCATCATCCCGATAGCAAATATCAATGCTGACGGCATTTTTATCGAAGCAACCAACATGTACCTTAATCAGCTTGCTATTGTAGATACACAACCAGCACCGAATAATCAGATTATGGAAATAATGCCAGGCGTCAGCTACAGAGCCACGTACGAACATCAAGTTAGCAAATTTCACAACTCGCTTTACCGCGGGTGGTCATATATACAAGAAGGTTCTATTGTGGGGTATGGGTTTCCTGATTATGTGTGGAATGATGGAGATTTTGCAGAGTTAAGATTTTCAGTATTATATAATGCACACTCTAGAGAAGATATTTATTTTACATTTACGGTTATGGGATTTGCTGAATCAACGAACTTTTCTATCTATATCAACGAAATACATATCGGTGATTATGAAATTCCCGGCATACTTGCAGATGGATGGAACTATCATGAACTTTCTATTGCAGTACCAAAGGAGTCAGGGAATGTAACTGATGGACTTTTTGAAATGAATGTCAGGTTTGATATCCATGATTTTATAATTCCAATAGATGAAGGGTTTTTTCCTGATTCCAGGGCGCTAGGAATCGCACTGATGTCATTTAGAGTGGATTGACTAATAAACAATGTGAGTTTTGTGATAAATAGTATTATCAGTATGAAAAAATATAATAAACGGAGATGAAAATGCAAAAACAAATTGACATAGTAGTTCCATGCTATAACGAGCAGGATAACGTGGTCTTGTTTTATGATGAAGTTGTACGAGTGCTGAGCGAGAGTCGAGGGAGCGGTTCTTTTGCCTCGGGAACAGTAGATTCGGGTGCAATGTTTAGTTTCGACTTCACGGTATACTTCGTAGATGACGGCAGTACTGATGAAACTATGTCGGAGATAAAAAAACTTGTAGATTTTCACGGTGATAGGAAGGTCAAATATTTATCCTTTTCCCGGAACTTTGGCAAAGAAGCTGCGATATATGGTGGCCTTAAAGCAGCAACCGGAGATATAGTTGTACTTATGGATGCAGACTTGCAACACCCGCCGACAATGCTTCCGGAAATGATAAAAGTGATTGAAGAAGGTTATGATTCATGTGCAACATATCGCAAAAAAAGAAGAGGTGAATCATTTATGCGTACTTTTTTCTCTAAAGGATTTTATAGACTTTTCAACTTAATTTCTAGCATAAAAGTAGATGCCAGTGCTACTGATTTTCGAATGATGACACGCAAGATGGCAGATGCCGTTGTATCGCTCAGTGAAACGGAAAGGTTTACTAAGGGTCTGTTCAAATGGGTGGGGTTTAAAACTAAACACTTAGAGTGTGAAAGTATACCTCGGATTGCAGGCAAATCAAAATGGCGGCTTAGCTCGTTGTTTAATTATGCGATTAACGGCATAGTAGCTTTTTCAACTGCGCCATTAAGGCTGGCTGCGTTTATAGGTTTTCTTATTATTATTGCTGGAGTATGTTATACTATTTATATGTTAATAGGAGCGTTTTTCTATGGGAGAGCAGGTGGCGGGTTTGTGACTACAATTACATTACTTTTGTTCATTGGTGGTATAATTATCACACTTCTTGGAATTATCGGGGAGTATATTGCAAGGATCTATATGGAAACAAAGAGAAGACCCATTTTTATTATCAGGGAAGCAAATACAGGTGAGGATAAGATACGTGACGGAAAATGAAAGCAAAAGTAAAAAAATCTTAATAGTGTGTACTGCTTTTGCACCGGAAAGTGAAGCTGCATCTGTACGACCAACTAAATTTGCGAAATACCTCAAATTGCGTGGATACAATGTTTCTGTAATTACTGAAGACAGAAGTGGCATAGGTTATTCTTTTCCTCATGACCATATTCTTCAAAGGGATTCAGAAGGGATTAAAGTCACTCGAATAAAGTCGCCATGGTATTATAAGTATCTTTATTACCTTTATACAAAATTTCTATCACTTAACAACAAAAAAGTTAGTGCTGTCGGAAAAGATACTGATCTTAAAAAAAAAGGAAACATCATTTTCAGTTGGTTTCTGCAGTTTTTCAAAGTTGCTATAAATATAGGCTATACATTAGCTGATTTAAAACGACGAAACTTAGCAAAAAAAGCTATAAAAGCACTTCGTTATAGCAAATATGACGTAATAATCACAAGTTATCCTGAGCGGTTTTCTTTGTATGTCGGCCTTAAATACAAGGAAACGTTTAAAAATACTGCATGGATAGTAGATTTAAGGGATCCTATAGTGGATCCCATTGCGGGGTCAATGTCACATGGAGAAAAGGCAGCAAAGCTTGTAAAAAAAGATGAAGATTTTGAACGATTGGTATATAAAAAATGTGATTTTATTCTTTCAGTTACAAGTAATATGAACACTTTAATCCCGGATCAATATTCAGAAAAGAAAACAGTCTTAACAAACGGTTTTGATGTTGACGACAATCGTGACATCATTGTTGAACAAAATAAAAGTTTTTCATTTTGCTTGATCGGTTCAATGTATATAGGTAAGCGGGACTATTCAGCCATTTTTCAAGCTGTACATGAATTATACGTTGACGGGCATATAGATATAAATAATCTAGAGTTTGTTTATTGCGGGTTTGATTACGATTTTCGCATGTGTATTGCTCAGGCAAAAGAATATAGCTTAGATACGGTTCTGGCAAACATAGGACGCTTACCCAGACATGAGTTAATGAAAATACAAATGAGCAGTTCTATTTTACTGATAGGAGGGTTTGATATAATTGAACGTTCCACGGGGAATCTTCCGTGTAAAATATATGAATATATGATGGCAAAAAGACCGGTAATATCAGTTATGAATGGCAGTATAATAAATGCAGAGCTATCACAGATGATTGAAAAGTGCAACCTTGGTTTTGCGTTTGAATATTCACAAATAGAAGCACATTTCCCATTGCTTAAAGAGTACATACTTAACCAATATAAGTCTTTTATTAAGAACGGTGATGTTTATTACTTGCCTAACGAACAAGAGGTCGACAAATATAATCACAAGAATTTAGTGAAAAAGTTATCAGAGATTATAGAAAGCAAGTAGAGATATGGAGATTAAATAAGATGAGACAAACCTTGTTGAATAAAATTGCAACTCGTGATTTAGTGGTCAATGTAATTGGTCTTGGATATGTTGGTTTGCCATTGGCAGTAGAAAAGGCTAAGGCCGGTTTTCGAACAGTCGGTTTTGATGTGCAAAAGGAAAAAGTAGAAATGGTAAACGCAGGGCAGAATTACATTGGCGATGTTGTGGATAAAGATTTATCTATACTTGTGCAAGATGGAATGCTTTCTGCTTCAACTGATTATAATCAAATTGCAGAAGCTGATTTTATTGCAATTTGCGTTCCTACTCCACTTGACATACACCAGCAACCTGACCTTTCATACGTCCGAGCTTCATCTGAGGTAATTGCGAAATACTTAAAGAGTGATACTATGGTTGTACTTGAATCCACCACCTATCCGGGTACAACGGAGGAGTTGGTGAAGCCGATTTTAGAAAAAGGCTCGGGACTGACATGCGGTATTGATTTTTATCTTGGCTTTTCCCCGGAACGGGTAGACCCGGGTAACCTTTTATATAACACAAAGAATACCCCGAAAGTTGTAGGCGCAATAGGAAATGATGCAACTGAAGTAATAGCTGCAATGTACCGTGCTGTCTTAGATGGGGATATCCACACTGTTTCATCTCCGGCTGTTGCTGAGATGGAAAAGATTTTAGAGAATACTTACCGTAATGTAAATATCGGTATGATAAATGAGTTGGCAATACTTTGCCATAAAATGAAAATCAATTTATGGGAAGTAATAGATGCTGCAAAAACAAAACCGTATGGATTTCAAGCCTTTTATCCCGGACCAGGACTCGGTGGTCACTGCATTCCACTGGATCCGTACTACTTATCATGGAAGGCTCGTGAGTTTGGGTTTCACACTTCGATGATTGAAGCGTCTATGATGATAAATGACCGTATGCCTGAATATTGTGTTGAGCGGGCATCAAAAATACTAAACCGAAGCAAGAAGACTCTAAACGGATCAAAGATATTGATTCTTGGTATAACGTACAAGCAGGATATTGATGACTATCGGGAATCACCGGCAATAAAAATAATCAATCTACTAAAGCATGAATTGGCAGAAATAGTATATTTCGATCCATGGGTGCCTGAATACCGCATACATGGAGTAGCAACAAAAGGTGAACCAAAGCTTACACCCGAGTTGATTAAATCGGTTGATTTAGTAATCATTACAACATCCCATACGAATGTTGATTACGAGTTGGTTCAACAAAATGCCGAAATGATATTTGATACTAAAAATGCCATGAAAGCAATTGTTGAACGAGAAAACATAGAGGTTTTGTAATGAAAATAGTAACTGTTGTCGGAGCAAGGCCGCAGTTTATAAAAGCGGCAGTGGTTTCCCGTGTATTACGGCAAAACCACATAGAAATTTTGATACATACCGGGCAACATTATGACTATTGTATGTCGGATGTGTTTTTTGATGAACTCTCAATCCCAAAACCGGATTACAATTTAGGAATTGCAGGGGGTAGCCATGGGACGATGACCGGGGCGATGTTGTCAGAGATAGAAAACGTGTTAGTGAAGGAGAAACCGGACTGGTTATTAGTATATGGTGACACAAACTCAACACTAGCGGCTTCTCTGGCAGCAGTTAAATTGCATATACCAATCTGTCATGTAGAAGCAGGGAACAGGCTTGGGACACTTGCTAACCCGGAAGAAGTTAATAGAATTTGCACTGATCATATTTCTTCATTGTTAATGTGCTGTACTAAATCTGCAATGGATTTCTTACAACGAGAAGGATTAGGCAGCAGAGCTATATTAACCGGTGACCCTATGTATGATGCGTATTTATATTACAGTAATCAACTTTCTGCCGATGCATTAACGGAGCAGGAGAGTATTGATGAGCAATCGGTCATTATACCGGAGAAATACTACTACTTAACATGCCATCGCGAGGAGAACACTGCATCTGAAAAACCGTTGCGTGAAATCCTTACTGCCATGGAAATGTTGGATGCACAAACGATATATCCAGTTCATCCACGTAACATAGACACTGTACAACGGTTATGTGAAGAACACGGATATAGACAGATTATTCTACTAAAGCCGGTGGGGTATCTAGCCTCTTTATTTCTTGTAAATGGAGCAATAAAAGTTGTAACAGATTCCGGGGGATTACAAAGAGAAGCTTTTTTTGCCGGAAAGCAATGCGTGACAGTTTTCGACCACATTGTCTGGCCTGAGACAATGGTTGGTGGTGCAAATCAACTTGCTAATGCAGATGCTAATGACATTGTAGAAAAATTATCAAATAGTGTTATCTGGAATCCTGATTATAAACCATTTGGAGATGGCAACTCGGCAAGAAAAATCACGCAATCAATTGGAGAAGAAAAAAAATATAGTCTCTGTAGAAGAAAGGAATGAAAGTATGACATTTGCGCTTATAGGTTGCAGCCGCATATCTGCTCAGCATATAAAAGCAGCATTAAACAATAATATGGAAATAGTAGCTGTTTGCGATCTTTTACCGGAACGTATTGATGCCATATTATCGGAGTATCAACAACATTTTACCACCAGTGTTCGACGGTATACTGATTATAGACAAATGCTGGACGAGCTGAAACCCGATATTGCCGCAATCACAACACCAAGCGGGAGTCATGCTGAAATCGCTGTTTACTGCATTAATAAAGGGGTAAACCTCATAATCGAAAAACCAATAACTCTGTCGCTTACAGATGCGGACGCTATTATCACGGCTGCACAAGATAAGGGTGTTAAGGTCTGTGCATGTCACCAGAACAGATTCAATCCAGCAATACAAAAAATACGAAAAGCAGTAGAGGCGGGGCGATTTGGGAAACTATTTCATGGTACTGCACATATCCGATGGAATAGAGGCGAAGATTATTACAAGCAAGCTCCATGGCGAGGGACATGGGAACAGGACGGTGGTGTGCTGATGAATCAATGTATCCACAACATCGATTTGCTACGCTGGTTGATGGGAGATGAGATAACAGAGGTTTTTGGAATGACGGACAGATTAAACCACGATTATATCGAAGCTGAAGATTTGGGATTGGCACTAATACGTTTTGCAAACAATTCGTATGGTACTATAGAAGGCACAACCAATGTCTATCCATGTAATCTTGAAGAAACACTATACATATTTGGGGAAAAAGGAACGATTAAAGCCGGAGGAAAGTCAGTTAATGCGATTGAAGAATGGCGTTTTGAAGGTTGCACAGAAACACCGGAAATGGTTAACCAATATATAAAGGATAATTCTAGTGAAAATGATTTCGGACATACTGCTTTATATGCAGATGTAATTGACGCTGTTAAGCATGACCGCCCTGTATATATTGATGCAAACGCAGGAAGACGTGCGCTTGAAATAGTGTTAGCAATCTACAAGTCAGCAGCGGAAGGTAAAAGCGTTAAACTACCGTTGAAGGATTGTTCAACGGTAGATTTTGTGGGGAGGTTTTAAATGAGCGATATTTATATTCATGAAAGCAGCTATGTTGATGAAGGTGCAGATATAGGGAAAGGGAGTAAGATATGGCACTTTTGCCATGTTCAGCCCGGTGCAACGGTTGGGGAAAACTGCGTTTTCGGGCAAAATGTCAACATTTCGAGCAATGTTAAAATCGGATCTCATGTAAAAATTCAAAATAATGTATCGGTATATGAGGGAGTAGAGCTAGAGGATTATGTCTTCTGCGGTCCTTCGATGGTGTTTACAAATGATTTAACTCCCCGTTCCAAATACCCTAAGGGTAGAGCAAATTATGTTCGCACATTAGTAAAAACCGGCGCATCTATTGGAGCTAATGCTACTATAGTTTGCGGGAATACCATTGGTCAATGGGCAATGGTTGCTTCCGGTGCAGTAGTAACAAAGGATGTGTCGGACTATGCATTAGTAGCCGGTGTTCCGGCGAGAAAGATTGGTTGGGTATGCGAGTGCGGTTTTGTTTTTAAGAATAACTTATCATGTACAGTATGCAATAGGGTGTATCGCGAGATGGAAAACAGTTTGGTGGAGGAAAAATAATCTTTTTTACCAAATGTAAACGAAAGGAATGGATTTTAAATGCAATTCAGAGACTTAAAAAAGCAGTACGAGGTATTAAAACCGGAGATTGACAAGCAAATAGCCGAGGTTATCTCTTCAGGTCAATTCATTTTAGGGCCGAAGGTAGTTGAACTAGAAAGTGAATTGGCGAAGTTCACCGGTGTAAAACACTGTGTTTCATGTGCAAATGGCACTGATGCTATAACACTGCCTTTGATGGCATGGGGTGTTGGAAGTGGTGATGCGGTTTTTACATCGGATTTTACGTTTTTTGCTTCAGCGGGAGCAGCAGCGATTCTTGGAGCAACTCCTATATTAGTGGACATAGACCCTCAAACATTTAACATATGCCCGACTGCGCTTGATAATGCCATAAAAAAGGTACTTGAAGAGGGTGAGTTAACCCCAAAAGTTATAATCACTGTTGACTTGTTCGGACTACCTGCCAATTACCCCGCAATATTACCAATAGCAGAGAAATATGGCTTGCGTGTTTTAGAAGATGGAGCACAGGGGTTTGGAGGAGATATTGAAGGGCAAAGAGCATGTTCATTTGGCGATGCGGCAACAACATCGTTTTTTCCTGCGAAACCACTTGGGTGTTATGGAGATGGCGGAGCTATATTTACAAATGACGATGATCTTGCGTTGACACTTCGCTCCTTACGTACGCAAGGCAGTTCACCGACAGATAAATATGATAACCGTCAGATTGGGATGAACTCCAGGCTCGACCCATTGCAGGCAGGGATCCTTCTACCTAAACTACATAAACTCATGTCATACGAGCTTGATGCTGTAAACAAGGCAGCCGGTTGGTATACAGAAAGACTAAAAAATGCAGTGCAAACCCCCTTCATTCCTGCCGGATATCGTTCATGCTGGGCACAATATACAATACTATTACAAAATAATAGTATACGAAATCATTTACAAGATTTCTTAAAAGAACGCGGCATCCCAACGATGATATACTACCCAAAAGGGATGCACCGGCAGACAGCATTTAAACACCGGAATCTTTCTGACAATGATTACCTCAATACTAATTCCACCGCAGAGCGGGTATTATCGCTGCCTATGCACCCTTACCTTAGGGAACTTGATGTTGAGCAAATTTGCAGTGCAATACTAGATTGTCTGAAGTAAATCGTTAAAGGAAAGATCGATACATGAATTTTAATAGAATCCTCGAGAATGAAAATCGCAGGAAGAGTTAATTTATGAGGACAAAAAGAATTGTTTACAACACAATATCAAGATTATTCTATTCGGCTGTTGCTGCAGTGTCGGGACTTATTATCCCAAGATTGATACTTTCACACTTTGGTTCTGATTATTATGGTGTAATCACATCTATAACCCAATTTATGGGTTATATAGCAATTTTGTCAATGGGCGCATATAGTGTGACACAAGTAGCATTATTTAAACCATTAGCTGAAGAAAATATATTCTCTATAAGTAGAATAATACGCGCATCAGAGATGTTTATGCGAAAAATCGCATTTATTTTTGCCGGCGCAGTAGTCTTTTTTGCAATGCTATATCCATTTTTAGTAATAGATGACTTTGAATGGTCATTTACATTTGTGATGGTTTTTATACTTGGAGTAGGACCTTTCGTACAGTACTATTTATGGATTACATATAACATATTACTTGAAGCAGACCAGCGAGGATATGTTGCAATGTTAGTTCATTCTATTGCACTACTAATCAATGTACCGATTACCGCTTACTTTATTATTTCTGGATTTGCGATTCAGCTTGTTTACTTAATAAGTGCTCTTGTGCTTATGGCTCCTGTGTTTTTTATTTACTTTTTTGTAAAAAAGAATTATAAGTTAATAAAAACTATAGAGCCTGATGTAAGTGCACTAAAGCAACGCTGGGATGCTTTTGCACACCAGTTTTCAAATTTCATCAAGACGAACTCAGATATTGTTATTGTGACGCTTTTTTTAGGAATACTTGAGGTCTCGGTTTATGCTGTTTATTACTTGATAATTAGTAGTATATCCACATTAATTGGAGGCTTTCTCGGAGGCGGGATACTGCCGGCATTAGGGAATATGTTTGCAAAGAACGAAACAAAAAGTATTCAAGATACATTACGCTTTTATGAGTTCATTACAAACACATTGTCAACTCTGTTATTTACATGTACTGCATTATTAATTGTTCAGTTTATTTCTATATATACTACCGGTGTATATGATGTGAATTATTATAGACCGATTTTTGCATATTTAGTTTGCACAGCACAGTTTAGTTTTATGCTTCGAATGCCTTACGAATCTGTAGTCTATGTTGCAGGCCATTTTAAGCAAACTCGGAATGGTGCTATAGCGGAAGCGGTAATTCATGTCGTTGTTTCACTTTCTCTTGTATATTTTCTTGGTATAGTTGGGGTTGCTATCGGAGCATTATGCTCCACAGTCTTCAGAACTGTACAATATGCTTTTTATGCATCACAAAACATCGTTAAAAGACATGCCCGGATAGCAGTAAAGAAATTTCTCATCTCATTATTATCTGCCGGTATTATTATAACGATTTCTCGATTATTACCGGAAATGAATATTGTTAGTTATGCTGCATGGATATTACATGCATTACCTGTTTTCGGGATAGCGGTAGGTGTGACAGCGTTAGTTGTAGCTATTTTCTACCGTGAAGAGTTTAACATGTTAATTAAAGGAATATTAAGAATAATGAACAAAAATGCAATCGCACAGGACTCTTAATGACTGAACGACAAACGCTTGGTTGACAGGGAAAATTATGTATGATAATCTGTGTAATTAGTGTATATAATGAAGCGCTCAAAGAAATAATATTTAGTTTGTGCCGAGAGCAGAGCATACATTATTAATTTGTGGAGTATTGCTATCATCATGAGATAACACGAGCAGGAGGATTGAATGATCCGAATTAAAGACTTGATACCGTCTAAAGTACAAGAACGACTATTCATTATCAAAAAAAAACTAACAGATACAACTATCGGATTGCATCTAGCAAAAAAAATAACAAAAGATTCTATTGTTGTCGATACAAGTAAAAGTAAAAAAGAAAAATTCTTAATGCTTCTTTTTTTTGACCCGAAAACAATGGGTAACACTGTAGTAGAACAAATTCAAGAGTTGATAAAACTGACAGAATATAGGATTGATTGCGTTGACTTATTTCCGGGTATTGCACTTGACAGGGATTTTAAGTTCTTGCATTATGATGGGATAATCTTTCATAGCACAATCACTGAGATTAATTATCGTTTTAACTATAGAATCGATTCGATTGATATTGCATGCAAACAGAAAATATCAGATTTCAAAGGACTAAAGATTTTTTTCAGATATGACGAATGGTTGTATCAGTATAAATTCACTGATTATCTTTGTTATATGGATTTTGATTTGATCGTGACTCTATGTGATGCAGATAAGATTGACATTTTTTACCCTCCTGATAAGCTTCCAAAGCTTTCATTCATTCACCAGTTAACATCATATGTTAAAGAATCATATCTTGACTTACCAGGTAGATTAAACCGCAATAGAAGTATAGATGCAGGATATCGCGGTTCACCTTACGGCCCCAAATATGGCAGGCTATTATACGATAAAGAGCAAATCGGAATAGATTTTAAGAGACACACAACTAATAAAAAACTAAACACTGATATTTCGAGTGAGTGGAGAGACAGGATATATGGTGATAAATGGTTAGAATTTTTATGTAGTTGTAAATCTGTATTAGGAACAGAATCGGGCGTAAGTATTGTGGACATAGATGGTACAATAGAAGCGGATCTTGATTTATTCTTAAAGAGTAATCCTAAAGCTTCTGATGAAGATATTCTTGCTCACCTTTCTAAGTACGAGAACAAACTAACTTATAAAGCAATTGCACCACGACATTTTGAGGCTGCTGCATGCTTAACACTTCAGATTATGTATGAAGATAATTTTCAAGGTATTTTTAAAGCGGGAGAGCACTATGTTGTTTTAAACCGTGATTATAGCAATATTGATGAGGTAATAGAAAAAATATTCGATGATAAAGGACGTAGAAGAATAACAGAAAATGCATTTAGCGATATAGTTCAAAATGAAGAGTATAGTTTCAAGAAGTTTGTAAGCAGGTTCGATTGCGCAATTGATATACTTTATTCCAGAAGTGAGAAAGAGAGAGTTATTTTTGGATAGTTATTACAAATGAGACTTATACTACAATACTGTTATATTAAGGGGTACATATAATAACATGAAGAAAGCATTAGTTATTGGTTCAGAGGGAAATATTGGTAAACCGTTGGTAAAGCATCTGAAGTATCTGGGGTACTATGTAAAAGAAGCGGATATAAAGCCCGGCCATAGAGACGACTATTATGTTGCAGATATAACAAAGCCAATGGATTTGCTTAAAGCGTTTGAGTTTAAACCGGAATATGTTTTTTTTCTGGCAGCAATGGTTAGTCGAGTGACATGTGAACAATCAGGAAGCATGTGCATTGATACAAATCTTACTGGAACCCAAAATGTTGTTGAACTAACTAAGCTCGTGGGTGCAAAACTGATTAATTTCTCTACTTCGGAAGTATATGGACCGTCTATAGAAGTAATGGACGAGAATATTGAACCGAAACCAAACAACAGATATGGATTATCAAAACTGCTTGCAGAAAAGCTTGTAGAGTATGAAGTGACTTATAATAACCTTGAAGCAGTAACATTAAGACCTTTTATGATGTGCGATGAGAATGAAGACCTTGGAGACCATCGTTCAGCAATGGTAAGATTTGCTCATAACTTGTGCCTCGGACTCCCAATTGAGGTACATACAGGCAGCACCAGAGGCTGGATGCATGTTTCTGATGCCGTGCAAGCCATTGAGGCTGCAGCACGATATAATGGTGATTACTGTGTGATTAATATAGGTAGTCCCGATGTTCGTCCAATTGAAGAATTGGCAGAGATGATTTGTGATAAGTTTAATGCAGATCGCTCTTTGATTACATACAATGAGCTGCCGGATAAAATGACATTGGTTAAGCTACCGGTGCTTGAAAGACAAAGAGAATTATTAGGCATAATACCAAAGATTACACTTGAGGATATAGTTAAGCGTATATGTTCAAAAATGAAAGAACGCTTATTGTAATGGATTATAGTGATGTTATACCTATGATAATAAGGGAGTATAATGGAATTAAAAGGGAAAAGAATTTTAGTGACAGGAGCTGACGGATTCATTGGTTCGCACCTTGCTGAGGCATTAGTACAAGAAGGAGCAAAAGTACGTTCTTTAGTGCTATATAACTCCTTCAATTCTTGGGGATGGCTTGATGAGTCTCCGCTAAATCGAGATATGGAAATAGTGCTTGGAGATGTCCGAGATGCGAATCTATGCAACAAGATAACTAAAGATATTGATATTGTTTTTAACCTTGCTGCATTGATTGCCATTCCATACTCATACATAGCACCTGACAGTTACATTGAAACAAATGTAAAAGGCGCTTTGAACATATGCCAATCATCACTTAATAATAGTGTAGAAAGAGTAGTCCAAGTCTCCACAAGTGAGGTATACGGATCGGCTCAGTATGTACCAATTGATGAAAAACATCCACTACAACCACAATCACCATATAGTGCCAGCAAGATAGGAGCAGATGCAATTGCTATGAGTTTTTATTATACATTCGATCTTCCTGTTGTGATTGCAAGACCTTTTAATACATATGGTCCGCGACAGTCTGCAAGAGCAGTAATACCAACTATTATCACTCAAATTGCACAAGGGAGGTATGAACTGGAGATTGGAGATGCTTCACCTTCGAGGGATTTCAACTATGTCACAGATACGGGGGGGGGGGCTTATATTGCTGGCGAAGTGTGACTCAGTCGCAGGAAAAACTGTAAACATCGGTTCTAATTATGAAATAAGTATTCGTGATATAATTGACAGAATAAAGTCAATTATGAAAAGTGACATAACAGTCAAGATAGACGCACAGCGAATAAGGCCTGAGAAAAGTGAAGTTAACAGGCTGTGGTGCGACAACTCTTACATAAAGATACTAACAGGTTTTACTCCTAATGTCATGATTGATGATGGATTGAAAAAAACTATAGAATGGTTTACAAATCCTAATAACCTGAAGAGGTATAAGGAGGGATTATATGTTGTCTAGGAAAGCGGTCATACTGTCTGGAGGGTTAGGTATTCGTTTACGTCCATTCACCAGCACCATACCGAAGCCATTGCTTCCAATCGGTGAAAAGGCTATAATGGAAATCCAAATCGAGCGTCTAGCTGAATCCGGATTTAATGAAATCATTCTCGCTACAAACTATAAATCCGATTATATTGAGAACTTCTTTGGAGATGGTTCGAGATATGGTGTCAACTTAGTCATCAGTAAAGAAGATGAACCTCTAGGAACCGCCGGTCCATTAAAGTTACTTGAAGATAAACTTGCGGAACCTTTTCTTGTAATGAACGGCGATGTGCTATGTCTGATAGATTATAATAAGATATATGATTTTGCATGCAATCAGGAGTCGCTATTTACTGTTGGAGTAAAGAAAATTATTTTACCATTTGCGTTTGGAAATATTTTCTTTGATGGAGATCAAGTAACGGGAATCGAGGAAAAACCGGATATTGTCAGATTTGCAGTAGCGGGAATATACATTATGAAACCAGATATACTTTCACTGATTCCGCAAAATGAGTATTATGGAATTGATAAGCTAATCCACAAAATGCTGGCAGAGAACCTAAATATCACGAAATATGAGATAACCGATTATTGGCTTGATATTGGTAATATTGAAGATTATGAAAAAGCACAAAAGGAGTTCAATGAATATTCCACTTTTTGACCTGAATTTTGGCAGCGAAGAAGTAGATGCAGTTGCTGATACCATCAGAAGCAATTGGATATCGATGGGAGAAAAAACGTCGAAATTTGAAACTGTTTTTTCCGATATGCTGGGATGCAAATATGCGATTGCGCTTAGTAATTGTACAGTAGCATTGCACCTCGCATTGTTGGCTGTGGGCGTTGGTTCAGGAGACGAGGTAATTGTACCTTCACTTACTTTTGTTGCTTCAGTGAATGCTATTAAGTATTGTGGTGCAACTCCGGTATTTTGTGACATCACAGATTATGAAAATCTGAACATTGATCCTCAAAAAGTAGAAAAAAGAGTTACTGAAAAGACAAAAGCAATTTTAGTCGTTCATTTTGCAGGCTTTCCATGTGCTATGGACGAGTTATTAGATATTGCATCAAGGTTTGATTTAGCAATTGTTGAAGATGCATGCCACGGACCACTCTCCGAGTACAAAGAGAAAAAACTGGGTACGATTGGAGATGTAGGTTGTTTTAGCTTCTATTCAAACAAGAACATTTCTACCGGTGAGGGCGGAATGCTAGTGACAAATAACGACCATATACATAGCAAAGTAAAATTAATACGTTCGCACGGAATGACATCAAGCTCATTTGACAGAGCAAAAGGTCATACTACATCATACGATGTAGTTGATCTTGGATACAATTACCGCATAGATGATATGCGATCTACTCTTGGATTAATTCAACTTAAAAGATTAAATGAAGATCTTATTATAAGAGCAAAAAAACGCAGATTATATAATGAGTTACTTAGCAGGCTTGATAATTATATGTATATTCCATTCAAAGACAATTCAAATTTTGTTTCAAACTATATAATGCCTATTGTACTAAAAAACGCAAATGCTGATATTAGAGAGAGTGTCCGTGGTTATTTAGCTCAAAATGGTATACAAACAAGTGTTCATTACCCAGCAGTCCATCGCTTTCAGATTTATTCGAATCATGATACATCGCTTCCGATTACAGAGTATGTATCTGATTGTGAGATGACACTACCAATGTATTCAAGACTGAAAGACGAAGAAATTGAGTTTATTTGTATTAAATTGAGCGAAGCACTAAGCCCGGTGCCTTGAATTATTAAATCAGGAGATTTCATAGTGAAAGATATTATTCTTATTGGCGGATTTTTTGAAACCGTGGAGTTATGTGAGATTTGCGGATTTAATATCATAGGGATTATAGATTCAGCATATAAAAATACATTTGCCGGGTACAAGGTTATTGGTGATGATTCCGATGCACCGGATATTTATAGAAAACACCCTTATATTCCACTGATAATTGCACCGGATCAACCTTTAGCCAGAAAAAGGATTGTGAAGATGTACAGAGAAATAGGCTTTCATTTCGAAACACTAATTTCGCCGAAGGCATTTATCTCACCGAGTGCAAAGATAGGTGAAGGCGTTTTAGTTCAAAGCTTTTGTAATATTTCAAGCAATGTTATTTTAGGGGATTTTGTTAAGCTTAATACCTATGCCAATGTAATGCATGATTGTATTATTGGTGACTACACTACAATTGCTCCGAACGCGGTACTACTTGGTACAGTAAAAACTGGTGAACGAGCGTATATTGGAGCGGGTTCGACTTTAATCCAGAATAATACTATAGGCAGTGGCTCTATTGTTGGAGCTGGTGCTGTTGTTACAAAAGACGTAGAAGATAATGTTACGGTGATAGGGGTGCCGGCAAAAAAGTATGAGGGCAATAAGTGAAACTGCTGATAATCGGAAATGCTGATAGTATATGGATAAAAAACTATATCGAGCATGTTCTGCTCGGTCAAGGTTATAATATATATGTTACATTACGTAGGAAATCAAGTTTTTTAGAATTCTACAATTTAAATAAAGTAAATGTCATTGGGATGAAGCGAATCATACCATTAATCAATCGAATACCTTATGCACAGGCTGCAATAAACTTTATTTACATCTATTTGCGTCTATATCGGGAGCGATTCAATGTTATTCATATACATTACATGGGTCTGGATAATATAGCGTTATTTAAGCTACTTAAACGTAATGCCGAAATATCAGTAGGTTCATTTCATGGGAGTGACTTGTATCGAGCTTCTGAACGATGCCATAGGAAAACAGAAAAATCGTTTAACTACTTAGACTATATAACGTTGTCTACAAAAAGAATGCACAAAAAATTTTTTCAAGTATATACAAATAACTATGATTCAAAGATTAGGAAAACGTTATTTGGTATTTCGGGGTTTAATGATATATCGTTATTAACTGAAACTGTAACAAAGACCGACTGTAAGAAGCTGTTTAATATTAATGATAGTAAGACGGTTATTTCTATCGGGTACAACGCGACAAGAGCTCAGCAGCATGAGAAAGTGCTGAAGAGTCTTATTTCTGTAAGTAAAGAGATATGGAAAGATGTGTGTTTTGTACTTCCAATGACATATGGCAATGAAGACAATGATTATATTAAGAGCATAAGGGCTTTACTTGATAAGCTTGGATGCGAGTATCAGTTGATAACAAACTTTTTATCTGACATAGATATTGCAAAGTTGAGAATAGCAACAGACATCTTTATTCATGCACAAACAACAGATGCGTTTGCTGCATCTGTTCAAGAGTATTTGTACTCCGGTGCAATTGTCATAAACCCAAAATGGATACTATATGAAGAACTCTGCGATTTAGGTATTGAGTATATTGAATACTCAGAATTTGATGAGCTTCCGGGGATCATTGAGCAATTACTGGATTCTGAGCTGAAAATCTGTGAATCAAACAGAGAAAAACTTGAATCTTTGACTTCATGGGCGAGTGTAAAAGATAATTGGCTGGCATTGTACCGCTGATGCGACTGCCAGCGCAAGTCGGTGGAAATTGACATGAACAGAAAAAAGTGATTGAATAAATGCACAATAGGAGGTTGTTGCCATGGTGAAGATTTTTCGTTTTGTGAAAGAGAATAATAAACATTTAATAATTATATGGACAATCTCTTTTCTTCCAGCAAAAAATTTGTTTGTGTTTATTCGAGTAATTTCGATTCTAAAAAAACTGGACATGAGAGGCACAGAGAATTTTTATTGCATAATCCGGCCGAGTTCGGCCGGCAATCGCATGACATCCGGCCAGAGAATCCGATTCAATCCGGCCAACGAAACCGATAGCATTCGGCCACCCGTCGCACGGCATCCGGGCAGAGCCCGG
>Ga0123353_10002235_pt1 | contig 23994 bp, 17 predicted proteins | sample TergutLab28metaG_3_FD_92763 | JGI IMG/M metagenome (GOLD analysis project Ga0123353, IMG submission 92763) | Labiotermes labralis P3 segment gut microbial communities from Petit-Saut dam, French Guiana - Lab288 P3 | ecosystem: Host-associated > Arthropoda: Insects > Digestive system > Gut ... | reverse complement strand
ATTGGCGTCTGACCAATATTGTCTTTGGTTGTAACGCTCACATTTTGTTCCTTCAGCCATTTCATCGCATTGATGTGGCCTCCCTGCGCCGCCTTAAACATCGGGGTCTGCAAATCAGCGTCCTTGGTGTTGACGCTCACACCTTGCTCCTTCAACCACTTCATCGCTTCGACATGGCCTCCAGAGGCTGCAACAAATATCAATGTCTGGCCTTGATCGTCCTTGACGTTAACCCGTGCGCCTTGCTCCTTCAGCCATTTCATGGCCTCGACGTGACCTCTATGGACAGCCCAAAATATCGGTGTCCGGTCTTCATCATCCTTGGCATTGATGTCCGCGCCACATGCCTTCAGGTGTTTCATGTCTTCGACGCGACCTGCCCCAGCAGCTAAGTGCATTGGTGTCACACCAGTCTGTCCCTTTAGCACACGATTCTTGATCCCTTTCTGGCTCGCGATATCCAGCGGTGTCCCAACTTGTCCATAACCGGCCACGGCATTCATGTCCGCACCCTGCGATTTCAGCCACTTCAGGGCATCGACATGGCCACTCTCGGCGGCGAGGTGTGCCGGTGTTTTTCCGCTGGTGTCCGTGGCATTGACCTGCGCGCCTTGCGCCTTCAGCCATTTCATCGCATCAATGTGACCACCGGAAGCCGCCAGATGCATCGGTGTATGTTCCCGAGCGTTCGCATTGTTGACGTTCGCGCCTTGCGTCTTCAGCCACTTCATCGCTTCGACGTGACCTTCAGAGGCTGCAGAATATAGTGCCATCGTAATTAGTGGCCTACCATTCCACGTTTTGGCCTTGAAATCCACGCCCTGCGACTTCAGCCACTTCATGGCCTCGATGTGACCCCCCTGGGCCGCTGCAAGCATTGGCGTCCGGTCAATATTGTTCCTTGCAAGGGAAGGTCTCCGGCCATCATTGGGCTCGCTGATGGTCGCACCTTGTTCCTTCAGCCACTGCATAACTTCGATATGGCCCCTATAGGCCGCAAAACACATCGGCGTTGCACCATCATCGGCCTTGGCGTTGAGGTTCGCACCTTGCTCTTTCAGCCATTTCAATACGTCAATCCGGCCTTCCTCAGCAGCGTAATGCACCAGGGTAAAACCCCAGTTGCGACCCTTATTGATCTGTAGTTTTTTCGCTTCTATCCATTCCTCAACCGTTTCCGTCGTGCCAGATATCTTCCGTGTGCCGTCGATATTGTCGCGTAACCACTCCTTAGTTTCTTCATTACCCGCTACAGATAAAGGTGTCAAGCCACCATTTACCTTGACGTTGATATCCGCACCACGTTCTGCTAACCACTTCACCGCTGCGGCATGGCCATAAAAGGCCGCCTTGAACATAGGTGTTTCGCCAGTTTTGGCCTTGGCGTTGATGTCCGTGCCTTGCGCTTTCAGCCATTCCAACACATCAATCCGACCTTCTTCGGCGGCGTAATGAACCAGGGTAAAGCCGAGATCACGCTCCTTTTCGAACCGAAGTTCTGTCGCTTTAACCCATTCCTTGACCGCTTCTGGCGCGATGAGCATCTTCTCGCGTATGCCATCCTTCTGTGTGCCATTGGCACGCAACCACTGTACGGCTGTTTCCTGACGTGCCTCGACTGCTACAGATAAGGGCGTCAGGCCATCTTTATCCTTGGCATTGATGTCTGCGCCTTGTTCCTTCAACCACGCCATGGCATCAATCTTGCCCTTCATGGCCGCGAAAAACATTGGTGTCATGCCTAAATTGGACCGAGCGTTGATGTTCGCGCCCTGCGATTTCAACCATTCCATAGCATCAACGTTACCAGCAATCGCCGCCGCATACATCGGAGTGAAACCACTATTGTTCCTGACATTAACATCTGCGCCCTGTTCTTTCAACCATGTCATGGCATCGATGTGGCCAAACATGGCCGCAGTAGACATTGGCGTATTACCATCTTTGTCCTTGGCATTGACACCCAGACCTTGCGACTTCAACCACTTCATGGTGGCGACCTGGCCTCCATACGCTGCTGCATACATCGGCGTCTGGTTCATATTGCTCTTGGCGTTTAAATCCGCACCTTGCTCCTTCAATAGTTCCAACACATCAATGAGGCCATCCATAGCAGCATAATGTACCAATGTATGGCCTTCGCTGTCCTTTCCATTAATCCGCAGACCCTTCGTTTTTGCCCACTCCTCGAACATTCTCATTTTTTCAAGCGCGGCCACCTTCTCTTGTTCACTATTGGCCAGCAATCCTTCCGTATTGGCCAACTCCTCCGTTTGTGTTTCCCGTGCACCATTGGCGAGCAGCCACGCTTTGACATCTTCATTATTCGCCACAGAGAGGAGCGTTCGACCGTCCTTGGCCTGGGCATTCATATCCGCGCCCTGTGACACCAACCACCTCATGGCACCGACACGACCTTTGCTGGTTGCAGCAAATATAGGTGTCCAGCCGTTTTTGTCTTTGGCGTTGACATCCGCACCCTGATCTGTCAGCCACATCATGGCCTCGATGTGACCATCACTGGCAGCTTGGTACATCGGCGTTTGGCCGTCATTGGTCCTGACGTTGACACTCACACCTTGCGATTTCAGCCACTCCATCGCGTCCACGCGGTCTTCCTGTGCGGCCAAGTGCATCAGGGTTTGTCCTTGCCTGTCCTTCCCTTGAATCCGCAACCCCGTCGATTTGATCCACTTCGCGACCTCAGGCGACTTTGGGGTCGGGTCTGTCATCAGGGCAAACAGCACGGTTCCCACCACGATCACAGCCACGGCTGCGGAAGAAAGAAGAAAAACGGGACGCTTGTAAAATGGTGTACGCACCGCAGGCGTAGATGACAAAGACCTCCAGTAGTTGCCGTCCCCAAGGTCCTCCGTCATACCGTTAGATTGTGGCGTCGCGATCCGAACAGCCGGAGCAGCGGCAGCATCGGCACCTAAAGCAAGAATGGCATCGGACAAGGAGGTGGTAGTTTCTTCAGCAACCGATTGGTCATCCAGAAATTTTTGGCAATGTATACACTTTTTCGCCGTTGCAAGGATCGTCTCGCCGCAAAACGGACAGAACCGCATGCTGGCCTGTGACAACGAGGATCGCGCAGATGGCGAAATCGTACGTTCGGAAGTTTTCGGAACTGGCGCAACAACCGCGTCACCGCAGGCCGGACACTTCATTTTCCTGTCCGCAAGGTGATCGGGAATCCTCAGCTTTTTACCACAATCGCATGTATGTTGGATTGGCATAGCCTTCCTTTCCTCAAGCCGTCCAGCGTAATCGTTGCAACATTGAAAATAGCCGAGCGTGGTGGGTTTTCTCGCCGAAGGTTCCGTTGGAACCAAAAGAGAAGAGAGCCCGCCAGTTACTACCCCTGTAGAAGGCCCGCGAAAGCCCGAAACGAGGATTCACTGACGGGCTCCCATAACGGGAGCCCGCCCAGTGCATCGCCTCGTTTCGAGAAAATTCGCGGTTTTCTACAAAGGCGAACACAAGAACAGACCAAAATCAGATTGTCGTGCAACGTCAAAAATGATGCCGCGCCACGCCGAACCTGTCAAGCGCGAAATTTGGGCAGGCTCGCTGTTTTCGATGACCTCCGCCCAGTTCTTTTTCCCGCCAGCAGGAGCGGATTCGTTCGGGTTTTTCGCCATATCCATGTCCTTTTATGCAAGCCATCCAGCGTAACCGCCGCCCAGGAGGGGCGTACATCATGGCAAGCGCAGGGTTGGCCGTGGGGTGAACGCACCCTCGCATGACATCAAAATCGTGTCAAGAATAGCATGACATGGAAACTGTGTCAAGATAGTGAAGACCGTATCCTGCTGGCCATGTCGCCAAAGGCCCAACACGGCTCCATGTACCGAAAGCTGCCGCCGTTCCTTCGCACCATGCGGGAAAAGGCAGGCCTGACCCAGCGGCAACTCGGAGCGGCCCTGAAAAAGCCCCAAAGCTGGGTGTACAACTGCGAGGTCGCCAACCGGCGGGTGGACGTAACCGAATTCGCCGCCTGGGCCACGGCCTGCGGGACCGACCCCGCCGAAGCTTTTCAGCGGCTGATGGAAGATGCGTAGTCCCCAACTTACTTCCCTTTGCGACGGAAAGGACAAGTTTCCTGTCACAGCAGCAACGGGACATGGGACACGTTATCCAGATACTACAGCATGGAGTACCCGCAAGGCTGGCGCTCAACTACCCGTTCTGCTCCGAGATGGAGGCCCATGCGGGGGCCATGAGTGCGAGGGAAGCTTTGTCTGCCTCAGCATGAGGCTTTTTTAACAGAATTTAAGCCGTTTTTACTTCCAAAACAAAAACCCTCCATAAAAAACGTCCAGAAACGACCCCTCCAGCCCTTTTCGTGCCCTTGGTGAATTTGGACCATATCGGAAATCGGAAGGGCCAGCGAGACGAATTTGAGGGGACTAAAGGCTTTCGTCGGTCAACACGTCGCGGATTTTTTGCGCGGCTTCTTGGTATACCTTACGAAGTTTATGGGGAATTTTGGCGTATTTTTTCACTGCTACGGCAGATTCCTGCCGAATTTTCTCGATTTTGTCGCGTTGTTCGTCGGTAAGATTCAGACTTTTTTCAAAATCGACAACTGAAAACTCCTTAAGTTCATCGGCGGCTCGCACTGATGCCGTGTACTCCCTTGCTTCCAAGTCTTCCATTCTCCCTGGTTCATTATTATTGGTCTGTCTTTCGCGTTGCTCGGTTTGCTTTTCGCGTTGCTCAGCTTTCTTTAGTGCAAAATTATTTCGTTGCAAACCTAGTTTTAACACTTTTCCCAAGGCGTCCAACGTACGCAAAGAAATCCCAGTGTCTCCAGCCATGAAACGGCTAAGTAGGGATTGGGAGATTTCGGCTTCCCTACAAATCCTTGACCGTTCAATGCCGGATTTAACGACCATCCGGCGAACTTGTTCGCCTAATGGTACACGCCCCCAATTAAAGCCCCAGTCAACCCTTTTGCCATTTACTGTAAATTCAAGCTTCAGTTTTTCCCGAAGCAACTTATCCAGTTTATCCAATGAAATACCAGTAACAGGATTTCCCTCGGCTCTTCCTTCGCCCCGCATTAAACGGCCTAATGTGCCGAGGTCTATTTCGAGCTTTTCACTGGCTTGTCTCCGGGTAAGACCAGTCTCTTTGATGAAATCGCGAATTTGTTCGCTTCGTTCTTTTTCTTTTGGCTTCATGGCAAAATTTTAAGGGCGGCGTTGGCTTCTATGCAAGGCTTTTTTGTAATTCACGAGGAATATCTCTTTGAATTGCCAGCCGTATCGGCCATGGGTAAATATGTCGGGACGCAACAAGACGCAAAAACGCTTTTGAAAATCACAATAGGGAATTTCTGGTGGAAGTGTCACCAGACTTGGACGGCGAAAAAATGAAGTAAAACAAACAAGAAAAATTTGGTCAAGGACTTTAGCCAAAGGCTATCCACAAAATGGGTGGCTTTTTTTGTTGCGCAGATTCTGGCTCTGATAGGGGAAACGGGGAAAAGTTGGGGAACCTTTTCGCGATAGGCGGAATTGCAAGTTTTTTGACAAGTGAATAATACGAAAATTCGGAACACCCAATATCCAAGAAGTGGGAAAACGTGGCTTGAAACTGGGGGGAAATTGACTAGGGACAAAGTGTATCCATACGGTTTGGTACAAAAGATGAAACTCGTTCTATACAGAAAGGTAGAAAATTATGAACAATGAAAATGAAAGTCTGAGCGTTCAAGACAGTGCCGTTGCAACCTGCGAAATTATCGTCGATGAGGAATTGCGGCAGTGCATCCCGCCGTTGACAGAATCCGAGCGTACCGAATTGGAGGCCCAGATTCTGCGGGACGGTCGTTGCCTGGTGCCGTTGATCGTCTGGGAGGAGCAGTGTATTCTGCTGGACGGCCATAATCGAAAGGAGATTTGCGACCTCCACGACATTGTGTACGAGACCAAGGAAATCAGCCTGTCCAGCCGCGAGGAAGCCCAATTGTGGATCATTCGCCATCAACTTGGGCGGCGAAATCTCACGCCCGATCAGGCCAGCTACCTTCGTGGATTGGAGTATCTGCAAACAAAGAAACCGCATGGAGGTCAGATTCCGGGGTCGATGTCTCAAAATGAGACATCCTCAACCGCCGTTGGCCTTGCAAAAAAACACGGTGTTGGCCGTTCGACCATCATGCGCGACGCTGAATTTGCCCAGGCGGTTGACACTCTTGATGCCGGGCCGATGCCGGGAATCAAAGCCAAGGTGTTTGCAGGCGATGGTCCAACAAAGGAAGCCATCGTCAAGGCGGCGAAGGTTGCAGAGGGTGCCCCAGGGCGCGCCATGGCATTGCTGTCGTCACCTTCATCGTCGTTACCGCATGTTGCGCACAATTCCGGCGATACCGAGTGGTATACATCGGAAGAAATCGTTGATGCAGCACGCGAGGCGATGGGTGGAATTGATCTAGACCCAGCCTCCTGCACCGAGGCCAACTCCATAGTGAAGGCGTCGCGATTCTTCAGCGTCGAAGACGATGGCCTGACGAAGCCTTGGGCAGGACGCATATTTATGAATCCACCCTATGCCCAGCCGCAGGTGCAGCAGTTCTGTTCGAAGCTCGTTCAACACGTCCAGGCTGGCGACATATCTGCCGCTGTTGTGTTGGTCAATAACGCCACGGAGACCAAGTGGTTTCAAGAGTTACTCTCCGTTGCATCAGCGGTATGTTTTCCTGCCCGGCGCGTACGGTATTGGAAACCGAACAAAAAACGTGCATCACCGCTCCAAGGACAGGCGATTCTGTATTTCGGCGATCTCGACATCATGTTCACGACAGCCTTTATTAAATTCGGGAACGTGTGTCGTGTCACTGATCCATTATTGTTTCGCGAAGCTATTATAGAATAATGTTGAGAATGTTATCCGCAAAGATGGATGACTTTTTCGTGGCCAGATGGCGGCTTTCTGAAAATAATTTCAACAGAAGAAATGAAAAATAGAAGAATGAGACGAGTAACTGTATTTGAATATGGCTAGTTGACGCAAAAAAGTTCTGCAACAATAAAAAAGTGAAAATACTTCGAAGATGTACTGGACAGAATTTCTAGGTCCGTGTATCATTCCTAGGTAGATTGATTTGCCAACCATAAAGCAAGTCCTATTCCTCTGAAGAAGCAACAAATTCTGACTGGAAAAAATATTATTATAACACCCGGTAATATCCGGGAGGCTCTTAATACAAGCCGAAGAAAGGCAGTAAATGGTATGAAAAGATTGGAAAGCAGAGGTTATTACTTGATCGTGAGTTATGCCCATTTTGAACATGAGGATAGGTACGATCTAAAAGCCAGAACGTATCATGACGCAATGGATGAGGCTCTTCCTATAGTCCAAGCGGTGTTTGGCGCAACTCTCCAAGCGGAAATCGCAAAACTACGGGTTGAGTGTTCTACTTGTTACGATAGAACAATGGCGGTATGGTTACGTGAGTACGGTCGAGTCTATCCGAAAAGGAATCCACGTAAATCACGTCAAAATAGTCAAGTGGATGCAAAAATGATAAAGGGAATCGATAGTCCTTTATAGTAAGTAATTGTATGGGCGACGGGAAATCGCTAAAAACTGGTAAGCAGATTTAACAAATTAAACTAAATACGGCTACTCTGTCTGTTCTACCTATGGATTTGTGATCTATGGGCGCTTACCAGCCTCTGTGAATCTTTCCCAAACTCGGTTCACAGAGGTTTCTATTTGGAACGAAAAATCGAGTAGACCTGGAGAATCTCATGGTAAGTGATAGTGTTAGTGTTGCGGAGGCATCGAATGCCTCGGAAGTGAAGTTGGCACGCCTAAAATCATTGGCAAGATGGGCAAAAACATGGAATTTAAAGGGGGTGAGCACGTTATTTGTTGACGGCAAGTCTCCAGCGCATACCCATAGCAATGATGAATTGTGGAAGTGGAAGCAAAACCGAATCCAATCGTTAGACGAGTTAAAAGGCGAATTGAACGAACTGCAAAAATACAGAGTAGAAATCACAGGCATCGGCATAATCTTCGGTCCTGTATCTGGTAACCTGATTGGCATAGATATTGACTGCTCCAGTACGGCCATTCGCGACAATGTATGCCGTGGCTATTCCATGATCACCGGACATGATCCATTAACATACGCCAGTGGCAATGGCTATTATGTTCTTTATCGCGTGGATGGTGACACGAAAGATGTGGAGCACATTGCCAAGGTATGCAAGTTTAATGCAGGTGAACACATTGAAGTTCGTTGGCATGGCCATTATAGTGTTGCACCCGGTTCTTTGCACAAAAACGGAAAAATGTATCAGTGGGAAGACGAAAACATCCGAGCGTCTTACGGCCTGGAGATACCCGTTATCCCGGACATTCCAACGATTTCCATTGTGCAACACAAACGGATTGTTGCATATCTTGCGGCACTGGACACGACAAAAAAGCAACAACAACCCAAAGATAAGTATCTATATGACTACAAAGATGTCATCAACGAGTACAACACAAGACATACCATCACGGAGTCGTTGCTTGCAAATGGCTATACCGATTGCGGAAAATATTGGAAGCATCCACACAATGACAGTATGCCAAATGGCTCTTGCCATGTGTTTTCCGATACAAACAGATGCCACCACTTTGGCGCAAACGATCCTGCTGGCTGTGGTTCAACGTCCGACCCGTTTGATTTGTATGTGAAATTCTCACACAATGGAAACAGCAAGGAAGCCATAAAAACTGTGTCGCGTGAGTACGGCATGGATGGTGGCAAGAATGCCGCAAGCAGCAATGAGTTTTCTCCGCGCAGTGTCTCTATTTTAGTCAAAGAAAAGAGGCCGTTACCGGAACCGATCATCGATGGGATTCTCCGCAGGCGGACTGTAATGAACATCATCGGCGAAACAAAATCCAACAAAACATGGTTTGCTATCCAGTTGGCCCTGTCCGTCGCTTCTGGAAAGACTTGGCTTGAAAAATATCCGACGAAACAAAACAAGGTGTTGCTTTTGGACAATGAATTACAGCCAGAATCACTCACGCACAGGATTATCAAGGTGTCCGACGCGCTGGACATAAATACTGATAGCCTAGAGGATTGGTTTTATGTGGACAGTCTCAAGGGGAAGCTGCAAGACATATACAATCTCGAAGAGTGGTTGACAAGGCAACCCAGAGGGACGTACGGATTGATTCTCTTGGACTCATTGTACCGGTTCTATCCATGTGACAGAAATTTCAGCGAAAATAGTAATGCCGACATAACAAAAATCTATAATACGCTCGACAAAATAGCAATGTCTCACGACTGTGCGATCATCTGTGTTCACCACACCAGCAAGGGAAACCAATCGCAAAAGGACATCACCGATCTGGGCAGCGGCGCAGGAGCTTTCAGTCGAGCCGTCGATACGCATATTGCACTACGCGAGCAGCGAGTAGAGAACGTATTTACATTCGACAGTGCCTTGCGTGATTTTCCGCAAATTAACCACTTCTGCCTCAAATTCAATTTTCCGATTTTCGAATTGACGGACGGCGATCCGAATGCCCTGAAAATCGGAAGACACCAATTCTCTGGCGAAAACGGTTATACGCCGGAGAAGTTTGTGAATGACTATCTGTCGGATGAGCTGCAAAAGAGAGACATCATCCTACACAAGGCAACGACCAGCGGATTGACGCATCGGGATGCTGTACGCTTGTTTGGCGAGGCGGACGATGCGGGATTGATCACGAAGGTTGGGACGAAGTATAAAAGGACAAATTCCTCAAAACAGGAAAAGGAAGACGATGAGGATGATTCGTAAGCACTAACCTAACATTTTTTGCGGCGAATTATACGAATTCAGCGAATAACTTCCAGAAGTTTGCTAGAATTTGTGTAATTCGCTGCAAGAAAAGTAACTAGATGTACTCTGGATATATGTGTGAGGATGTCCCCTTCGTGCTCCGGCAAAAATTTTTACGCGGCGGGAGGCCAATATCTCTACCAAGATGGTAGGTGTACAGTATACAAATATGATAAAAGTAAATTCCACACAAGTAAAAAAAATACACACACCCTATACCTAGGGTGTGTGTAGAAATTTTGATGTGTGTGAAGTATGAGAATAGAATAAAATGAGAAAAATAACAAATCAGGTCCAGTTATTGTTACAATGAATTCAATCCAATCATTCTGTTTATCTGGATTGCTGTGCAAGAGCAATAATTCACTATACGATATTCATATTCACCACATTCATGCTATTCGTTTCATATATCATTACTGCGCTGGTGCTGCTGTACTTCACGTTCCAAGTCAAAAGAAAAAGCCCCTGTGAATTGCCTTGGTTCAAAAGATCACAGGGGTGACATGGCCTACTGGCCGTTGCCAGCAGGGGAAGTTGAGGCTGTAATATGTAATTTGTGGCTTGCCAAACGTTGGCATTTGACGTGCCTACACTATATTTGTTCAGCGACTCCTCTTTATGCGCGAAAAAATTTTGTTAATTTTTTGGGGAAATTTTACCTCACTACAAACAAGATGATCGACATTCGTGTAATTTTTGCGTTCAACTTGTTCTCCTTGGGCCATTTCTCCAAGAGATGGACGCTTTTAATCGGGATTCCTCTTCCCATTTAACCGTCAAAAATGCTATTGATAATTAATCAAAAACGTCTTGTCTTCCCACTGCAAATTGATAATGTATCAATATGAAAAACAGGCAAGAAAGCTTCAGCAACCAGATACGCAGTGCCATCCGTTACAGCGGATTCTCACCAGCAGACATAGAGAAGAATACTGGCATCTCACGAAGTAATCTTAGCCATTTTCTCGCTGGGAGGCAGGGTTTGACGTTGAAGGCCCTCGATAAGATTGCCAAACTCATCGACATGAGGGTCTCGCTGGTGAGGGACAACAAAAGTCGCCTGTATCATGGCGATTGTTTGAGAGTTCTCCCGTCGATTCCGAATCATTCTGTCGATTTAGTCCTTACCGATCCGCCGTTTGGCCTTACAGCCAGCAAATGGGACAAGATCATCCCGTTTTCCGCAATGTGGGAGCAACTTATGCGGGTCGCCAAACCCAATACGGCCATTGTGCTGTTTGGGGCCGAGCCGTTCACCAGTGACTTGATTTGCTCCAATAAGGCCATGTTCAAGCACCGGATTATCTGGCGGAAAAATGCACCAACTGGCCATTTGAATGCCCGTAAACAGCCCATGCGGGCCACGGAAGATGTTTGCGTCTTTTACGGCCAGCAGCCGACCTATAACCCACAAAAGACAACTGGTCATAAGCCAATGGCCAAATGGGTCCATGAGTCGCTAACGCCCGTTTACGGCAAGATGAAATTGGGGCACACAGGTGGAGGCAACACGGATCGGCATCCCGTTGACATTGTGGAATTCGATGCCGTGATGAATTGGGGCACAACAGTCGATGGCAAACGGCTTCATCCCAACCAAAAACCCTTGGGACTTCTGGAATATCTCATTAAAACGTACTCCAACGCGGGGCATGTTGTTCTGGACTTTTGCATGGGGTCTGGGTCTACGTGTGTTGCGGCGAAACGGCTGGGCAGAGGGTACATCGGCATTGAGTCGAACAAGGAATACTATGAGATCGCCAAGGCCAGGGTAGATGAGGATCAAGTTTGATCGATCAGGCCATGCTGGTCAGGTTCTCCGTTACGTTTTTCCCCTTCGTTAGATAATGGGGTGGTCCCCTAAAATTGGGGCCTACGGGGCATGTTGATTTCAGAGGTATTTCGGGCCGACCTGCATGGAGATTGTGGCCTATAAACGAAATATGAAGGCCGATTTGGGGCTGGTCGCGGAGATTGGGGCGTGTAGGTGGGTCTTATTGGGGGAATAGGCAAAGAAGCCCTTCGTCGTGCGACAATCGGTGGCGAGGAAGGTTTTCCGGGGTGAATTTTCAGGAAAAGCTTTGATGACCGCTGGTTGATCCGCTATGCATGAGCCTTTGGAAGGGTGAGGTGGTGCCATGCGGGTTATGCAAGTGACGTTTAAGAACGACAAGGGGCAGACGACCCGGAGTACGAAGTGGCATGTTGAGTTACGGGACCATACGGGGAAGAGGCAGCGTATCGCTACGGGGCAACGCGACCGCAGAACTGCTGAAGCTGTTGGGCGGAATCTTGAGCGGTTGGTGCGGTGTCGTGTGGGGGGCGAGCAGATCGACGTGGTTACGTCGAAGTGGATCGGAACGGTTTCGCCCTCGCTGAGGGGGGCCTTGGAGAAGATTGGGCTGTTGGATGCTTCCCGTGTGGCTGCCCTACGCCCGCTGATGGAGCACATTGAGGGGACGGACGATGAGCCAGGCTGGAAGCAGTACCTTGTCGCCAAGGGGAACACCATGAAACACGTCGATAACTTCGTGGAGCGGGTTCGGAAGGCCGTCAGGGGCACCAAGGCGAAATTCTGGTCCGATTTGTCGGCTACGAAGATTATGACTTGGCTGAACGAGCAACGAAGGGACACTGTAGACGGTGAGGGCACCACCATCAAACGTGGAATTGGTGCCTACGCCTTCAACGGATTTGTGACGGCATTGGGCGGCTTTGCCAGATGGATGCAACGGGAAGGGCGGGCAACAGATAACCCCATGCTTGGACTGCGGAAGTTGAATCCGCGAACGGATAAACGGCATCCGCGTCGTCCCTTCACGGTTGAGGAGGTTCGTTGGTTGTTGGCTGTCACCCGCAAAGGGCCGGTGCGACGCAAGATGACGGGTGTGGAGCGGGCGATGCTGTACAGGCTGGCTGTTGAGACGGGATATCGGTCGAGCGAGTTGGCGAGTTTGACGAGGGCGAGTTTTGTGTTGGACGGTGAGAGGCCGAGTGTGTCGGTGCAGGCGGGGTATAGCAAACATCGACGTGACGACGTGTTGCCGCTGCGGGCCGATACGGCGGCGGAACTTCGGGACTTTTTGGCGGGCAAGCTCTCGACAGCTAAGGCGTTCAACATGCCGCGTGATGATGATGTGGCGAAGAAACTTTTGCGGCCTGACCTGGATGAAGCTCGTGCCGCGTGGATTACTGACGCCGGGACGGCCCAGGAACGGGCTGAGCGAGTGGAACGGGCGGCTATGGGGTTTTTGTGCTACGTTGATGCCCAAGGGCGGTACGCGGATTTTCACAGCCTGCGGCATACGACGAGTACGTTGTTGGTGGCTTCAGGCGTTCATCCCAAAGTTACGCAGTCCATTATGCGGCATTCGACGATTGAGTTGACGATGGGGGTTTACAGCCATGTTCTTGCAGGGCAGGAGGTTGATGCCATCGCCGCGTTGCCGAGCCTTGTTACGCCGCCTGTCAAAGATTCGCCGCCATTCGAGCAAAAAAGCTTGCCTATAAGCTTGCCTGTTGATCAGCGTAAATTAGGTAGGCAAGTTGGCGCGAAACGTGAGGGGAATTTTGCCGTTGAGGACGTGAAAAACTGTGAAAACATTACGGAAAACAACAAAAACCACTCACTACACGAGACAGGACTCGAACCTGTAACCTGCGGTTCCGAAGACCGCTGCTCTATCCAATTGAGCTACTCGTGCAACCAGACAACCGTGCGGTCGTAGGCCCGTGGCCGGGGATGACCCATGAACGCCGGCGTTAACGGGCTGAATACACATCAATCAATTTTCGCTTGGCGCCTTCCCATTCAAAATCGGTTATCGCGTCGCGGCCGTGTGCTTCTTTGAGCGAAATCAACTCACCACCAAGGCTGTGATTGGGGACACGGGAGTGTGCACTGATCAATCTACGCTTGGCGCCTTCCCATTCAAAATCGGTTATCGCGTCGCGGTTGTGTGCTTCCTTGAGCCGAATCAGTTCGTCACCCAGGCTGAGATTGGACCCACTGCCTGGCGAGTTGCATCCGCTCACAATTCCAGTCGCCGCCAAAACGATAGCCAGCACAAGGACGCACGCGCTTGATTGACTCGCAATTCCCATTGTGCCTCTCCACACATAACGTTACATGGGCGTCGTCGTTTGCCCATGTAACGTTATACACGTTCTAGTCCCGCACGTCCAGATGCCGCAGGAATTCGTCGTTGGAATTGAAGCGGCCTAGCGCCTTGAGCAGTTGGGGCATTTCTTCGTCGATGCTCAGGCTGGACAGGAACCGGCGGAGCATGTGCAGTTTCGGCAGTTTCCAGGCCTCCACCAGCAGTTCTTCCTTTCGCGTGCCGGACTGCGGAATATTAATGGCCGGCCAAATGCGTTTCTCGGCCAGTTTGCGGTCCAGCGAAATCTCCATGTTGCCGGTGCCCTTGAACTCCTCGAAGATGAGGTCGTCCATGCGGCTGCCCGTCTCGATCAAGGCCGTGGCGAGGATCGTCAAACTGCCGCCGTGCTCGACCTTCCGGGCCGAACCGAACTGCCGCTTGGGCGTCTCCAGGGCGCGGATGTCCACGCCGCCGGTCATCGTGCGGCCGCTGCCCTCGACGTGCCGGTTGTACGCCCGACCGAGGCGGGTCAGGCTGTCCAGCAGAATCACCACATCCTGGCCGAACTCGGCGCAGCGGCGGGCGCGTTCGATGGCGAACTCGGCCACGCGGACGTGGTTGGACACGTCCTGGTCGTTGTTCGAGGCGACGATCTCGGCCTTGGGGCACTTGCGGCGGAAGTCGGTGACTTCCTCCGGCCGTTCGTCCACCAGCAGGATCATCAGTTTGCATTCGGGGTTGTTGGTGCTGACGGCATTGGCGATCTGCTGGAGCAAAATGGTTTTGCCCGAGCGCGGCGGGGCGACAATGAGCCCTCGCTGCCCCTTGCCGACCGGCGAGATGATGTCCAGCACGCGCATCTCGATCGGCCCGCCGGGGGTTTCGAGCTTGAGTTGCGGCGAGGGGTCGATCACCGTCATCTCGCCGAAGGGGATGATGTCGGTGTATTCCTCGGCCGGCTTGCCGTTGATGGAGACGACCTCCTCCAGTTTGGGCCCGCCTTTTTTCTTGGTGGGCGGCGCGACGCGTCCTTCGATGCTCAGGCCCGTCCGCAGCCCGCCGTGCCGGATGAAGTCTTTTCCGACAAACACGTCGCCCGGCGTGGCGCGGTAGTCGTTCTTGGCCTGGCGGAGGAAACCGTACCCCTTTTCGGTGATTTCCAGCACGCCCGAACCCAAAATCCATGTCGATTTGTCCGTCGAATGTTCACCAGCTTCAATCGGATCCATTCCCTGCTTCTCCCTGCTTCCTTATCAGAGCCCCGCGGAACCGTCCGCGGGAAATTTGAGTTTTATGTAACCTATCCTTGCAACGCAAGCGCGTCTTCGATGTTAATTTTTCCTTCGTAGTAGGCTCGTCCGATGATCGCCCCGCCGCAGCCGAGGGCGCGGCAGCGGGTCAGGTCGTCCAGGCTGCTCATGCCGCCCGAGGCGATGACCGGAACGTCGGTGGCCGCGACCACGCCGGCCAGGGCGTCCAGATTCGGCCCGGTCAGCACGCCGTCGCGAAGCACGTCGGTGTACACGATCGCGCCCAATCCACTGCCCTTGACCCTCGCGGCCAGGTCCACCGCGCGAAGTTCGGACGTCTCGGTCCAGCCGTGCAGAGTCAGCAAACCGTCGCGGGCGGCAAGGTCCAGTGCCAGTTTGCCCGCCAGATCGCGGTCGGCCAGCAGACTCTCGAACCATGACCACCGCTTGACCGCGGCCGACCCGACGACCACGCGGTCGGCGCCCAGCGAGAGCAGCCGGCTGATGGCGGCATCGTCGCGCGCTCCGCCGCCGACCTCCAACCCGCAATCCACGGCCTCTCGAATGGCCATGATGGCGTCGAGGTTGGTCAGCACGCCGCTCCGGGCGGCATCGAGGTCCACAATATGAACCCACGCCGCCCCGGCGGCCGCGAAACGCCTGGCCACGTCGGCGGGACGGTCCGAATACACCGTCTGCCGGTCGTAGTCGCCCTGAGCGAGCCGAACCACCTTTCCGTCACGCAAATCAATTGCGGGTAAAATGTCCATGCAAATTCGCCGCCACGGGAACGCCGATCGCAGACCTGACGAGCTGTCAAGGATCGAATGTGCACATCCTAGCGACTGTTTTTGAAAATGCCAGAAGAAAATTCAATTTGTCGAATTTGCCGGACGCGGTATACTGACGGAACACAGGTGTTCAGTGTTGAGCAACACGGACCGGCAGGCGGTTGAGGCCTACCTGTATGACAAGTACATCGCCGTCCCCGAACCGGCAACCATGAGCCTGCTGATCCTGGGCGGCCTGGCGATGCTGCGGCGCTGCCGGCGGTAACCGCCAAATCGCCCAATCCGAAGCACGAAATCCAAAATTTGTTTCGGATTTCGGGCTTCGGATTTCGTTTTTTTACGTTACGCCTGCGTCACGACTTGAGCGGGTTAAACGTGTAGGCCGTCCCCGGCGGGGTGTTGTGGCTGAAAAATTTAACGTGGCCGTCGGAAAAACCGACGTTCTCGGCCATCGGGAGAATTTTCAAACTGCCGCTGGTGCTTCCGCCCCAGGCGGGACGATGCGACGGCTGAAAGTAATGACGCACACCGTCAAAGTCGATGTGCACCTGCGGACACGAAATGACCGGACCGATCCGGTTCCACGACGCCAACGCGCCGTTCTTCCCGCCATAGCCGTTATTCCACTCGGGGCAAATCATGTTGCCTCCGGAGTACTCGTTCACGTTGTCGCCGTCGAACGCCCCCGGACCATACCAGACGTACGCGGGGGCTTTTTTCATGGCGTCGCAGGTGGGCGCCTCCACCGACGTCGCGTAGATGGCGTTGTACGCGCCGCGGAATTTCCGGCCCGTGAAATCGGTGGCCGTGCATCCGAGGTTCTCGCCCCGGGCATAGCCGCCCACGATGAGCGTCTCCCGCCAAATGGGTTTCTTGGCGCGTCCCTCGTCCCAGATGTGCTGCCCCTGCCCGGGAGCGGAGTAGTTGAGATGCTCGCTGGCGCCGCCGACGGTGTTGTAGTCGGGATAGCCCTTGTTGAACCACGGGCAGTCGAGGTAGTAGTTGGTGATTCCGCCCTCCCAGTCGCTGTTGTAGATATGGAAGATGGCCAGCGTTCCGCGCATGGCGACGGCGCATCGGGCATCGCCGGCCAGCAGTTTCGCCTGGGTCAGCGAGGGCATCAAAATGCTCACCAGGATGGCGATGATCGCGATGACCACCAGCAGTTCGATCAGCGTAAAGCCTTTGCGTGCCATACTCGGCTCCTTTGAGATGCATCATTGAAGTGGATTATACGTATACTGTGTTTCGTCGAGCGGTTTATTGTGGCTGAAGAATTTGACATGGCCGTCGGTGAATCCGACGTTGGCGGCCATGGGAAGGACCTTCAGGCCGCCGGGGGCCTGTCCGCCCCAGGCGGGACGGTGCGACGGTTGAAAATAGGCCATGCCGGGTTCCCAGGCCACGCGGACCTGCGGGCATGCGAGAATCGGTCCCTGTTTGTCCCACGACGCCAAGGGGCCCTTCTCGCCAAGGTAGTTGTTGTTCCACTCCTGGGCCAGGATATTCCCGCCGGACATCTCGCTGACATGGTCGGTGCTGAACGTTCCGGGACCGTACCAGAGATACGCGGGCGCTTTCCGCATGGCTGGGCTGTCGACGGCCTCCACCGACGTCGGGTACATGGCGTTGTAGGCGCTGAGGAATTTCCGCCCCGTGAAATCGGTGGCCGTACAGCCGAGATTTTCGCCCCGGGCGTAGCCGCCCTTGATGAGCGTTTCCCGCCAGATCGGCCTGCGGGCACAGCCTTCGGACCAGAAATGGTCGCCGCTGGCGTAATTGAGGTGCTCGCCGTACGGGGCGCCCAGGTGGTAGTCGGGATAGCCTTTGTTGAACCACGGGCAGTCGAGATAGTAGTTGGTGATTCCGCCCCGCCATTCGCTGTTGTAGATGTGGCAGACCACCAGCGTGCCGCGCATGGCGACGGTGCATCGGGCATCGCCGGCCAATAGTTTCGCCTGGGTCAGCGAGGGCAACAGAATGCTCACCAGGATCGCGATGATCGCGATAACCACCAGCAGTTCGATCAGCGTAAAGCCTTTTCGCGTCACGGGCGGCTCCTTGAGGTGAACCATATATGAATCATAGTAAACCATCGGCATGTCGGCAAGGGTGGAAAACCGAATTCGAAACCCGAAGCACGAAATCCGAAACAACCTGATTTCGGGTTTACTTTTTCGCGTACGCCGCCCAGGTGTTTTGGGGCATGTGCCAGCGGACGAGTTTGTATTCGGTGGCCATGTTGTCGTCGGTGATGACGCGGACGTCGGAGCGGGCGCGCCAGAGGTCGGCCTGGTCGATCAGCGTCGCGCGGGTTCGCCGCTGGACGCACGCGCGGCGCGCGGGATCGTCGCCGTCGAGGTTCTGGTCCTCCAGCGACATGTCGGCCAATGCCGTCATGCGCGCGGCGTGGGCGGGATCGTCCAGGTCGAACGTCGGCACGCCGTTATACGAAAATTGCCGGAGGTTTTCGTACATCTGTTCGGGCGTGATCTCGAACGGGCTGTCGCTGGCGGCGACGAACGAATTGTACATCGCCACGTGTTTGAACACGCGGGCGGCCGTCGCGGGAATCTCCGGCGACCAGGTGCTGTTGTAGTAAAACACGCCGCCCGGTTTCAGCCGCGACTTGACCAGCCGCAGGTACTCCTCGGAAATCAGGCCCGTGATCTGGCTGCGCCAGTGGAACGTCGTGTTCTGAAGAATGAAGTCAAACCGCGCGTCGGGGTTGCGGTTCAGCCACCGCCGGCCGTCGTCGATGACGATGTTCACCCGCGGATCGTCCCGCAGCGCCCCCTGCTCCGGGTAGTGGCGGATGAGATCGAGATAGCCGGCGTTGATTTCGACAATGGTCAACCGCTCGACGGGCGCGTAATTGGCCAGCACGCGCGACCACGACCCGGTGGACAGCCCCACTTCGAGCACGTCCTTCGGGGCCGGGTGCAGCCCGGCGATCATGTACGCGCGCGTGATGATGTTCGAGTTGACGATGGGGTCGACGGCAAATCGTCCGTCGTACATGCCGCCGCCGTACATGATGTCGGGACCGTCGGGCCAATCGGGATCGGCCAGCACGCCGGCGACGCCGCTGCGGGTTTCGGAGACGAATTTGAACGGCGGCACGCCCTGGAAGGCCTCCAGCAGGTTCGCGTAGGCCCGGCCGTGGAGGGTGAACATCGCCACGACGGCGGCGGCGACCACACCGGCCGCCGCCAGTTTCGTCCACCCGCGGTCGAACATCCACGCCAGACCGCCCAACGCCACCGTGGCGACGCTCAACCCCAGCACGATGTCGGCCGTGGAAAAAACCTCCATCAGCACAAACCCCGTCAGCAGCGGGCCGGCCGTCGATCCGACGATGTTGGCGACGTACACGCGCGACACGGCCACGCCGACGCTCCGCCCCGCCTGTGCCCCGTAATGACACAGCAGCGGAAACAGTCCGCCCAGCAGCAGGCTGACCATCGCCACCACCAGGTGCATGACCATCTGCCCCACCGCGGGATTGACCCGGCTGACCCACGCCGTGCCGGCGATCGACGCGTAATAAAACACCCCCGACACCAGCAGCATGCCCGCGATGAACCGCACCGGCGACTGCCCCTGCCCGAACCGCCGACCGCAAAGCCGCTCGCCCCACAACGCGCCCACGGCCACGCCGATCAGGAAAAACCCCAGCACATGCGCGAACACGCTCGGCCGCCCGCCGGTCATCACCGACACGATCCGCATCCACAGCATCTCCTGGCTCAGCGAGATGTACCCCCCCGCGGCGGCGAAGAACAGGACAAAGGCGCGACGGGCCCAGGACAACGGCTCAGCGACAAGTGACAAGCGACCAGCGACAAGAGTTTCGTTACCCGGCCGTGACGGAACATTTTGTGGGTTGCCGTATTGTTTTGTCTCGCCATCGTTATGAACGTCATCCGCGGCAAGCGCATCCCTACTCTTGTCGCTTGTCACTTGTCGCTTGTCGCGTTCGGCGTCTTTTGCCGTTTGGCGTGCATAGCGCCACACCAGCACGCCCACGAGCAGATTGCACCCGGCCGCCACGCCCACCGACGCCTGCTGGCCCAGGAACAAAAACAGCAAATCCACCGTGAGAAAACACGCCACCGCCGAACCGAGCGTGTTGATGCAATACAACAGCCCCACCGATTGGCCGACGTTTTTCAAGTGCCGGTGCAGGTGCGTCACGAGAATCGGCAGCGTCGCGCCCATGAGCATCGTCGGCAACGCCAGCAGCGCCAGCACCGCCAGCGAAACCGTCCACAGCGAACCGTGCAGCGTCGCCTCGCTGACCCGCGTAATCAACGGCAGGCTGGCCAGCCCGAACAGGCCGATGCCCAGCTCGCAGAACAAAAACAGCCACGGCGCCTTGTCCGGGAACCGCCGTGAAAACGCCCCGCCCACCAGCGAACCCAGCCCCAGACCGAACATGAACAGCGACACGACGATCGTGATCGACTCGATGTTCACCCCGAAGGCCGCAAAGAGCGTCCGCTGCCAGACGACCTGGTAGATCATGGCCGCGAAACCGGAAATCAAGAACAAAAACGCCAACCACCCCATCGACGTCATCGCCGTCCGCCGCTCCGGCAGCACGGCCGCCAGCAGCAACAGCCCCTTGACCGCCAGCACGGCCATCACCACCAGCGGAAGCGGAACGCGAACGCCCACCGCCCCGGCCAACACCGCCAGCAGCGGAAGATGGCACAGCGGGTCCAGCCTCGTGAACCTCGCCGCCGCCCCGGCCGAAAACGGCCGCAGCAACGCCCGCCCGCCGGCGTCGATGGCCAGGGCGGCCGCCACACCCGCCGCCGCACCGGCGGCCAAACACATCGCCACTCGCGCCGGACCCGCGAACGGCGACCATTGATCGGCCCTCAGCGCCAACACCGCGTCCGTCAACGCGTTCAGCACCGCCGCCGCCCCGGCCACCGCTCCAGCCACCACCGCCAACACCCAATGCCACCCCGGCCTGCCATCGCGAGGCCGAGGCGATTCGACGAGGTGTTCCGGGGGCAGGCCGCTCACGTCATGTTGCGGCACGTCGGCAGACTCAACCGTAGACTTCATACACAGGTCCTCACGAAACCACTCGGAAAAACGAGCGAGCGACAAGCGGCGATGCTTCGTTCATGCTACGTATGGTAATCCGCGTTGATCGTCACGTACTCGTGCGAGAAATCGCACGTGATGGCCGTGAATTGGCCCTCGCCCAGGCCCAGGTCGCAGACGATCGTGATCGCCTTGCCGGACAGATGCTCTTCGACCTTCTTCACGTCGAATTTCGCGGGGCCGCCCTTGCGAAACACCTTCACGCCGCCGATGGCGATCGTCAGCCGGGCCGGGTCCACCCTGGCGGCGGATTTGCCCAGGGCGCACGCGATGCGGCCCCAGTTGGGGTCGCCGCCGTGAACGGCGCATTTGAACAGCGGCGAGTCCGCCACGCTCTTGGCGGCCAATTTCGCGTCGGCGTCGTTGCGGGCCCCGCGAACCACCACGTCCACCACCTTCGTCGCCCCTTCACCGTCGGCCACCACCGCGCGGGCCAGGGCGTCGCACGCCTCGCGAAGGGCGGCCGCGAATTTCTCGTACGATTTGCTCTCGCGAAGGATGGGCATGTTCCCGGCCGCCCCGTTGGCGAACACCGCCACCGTGTCGCTGGTGGACGTGTCGCTGTCGACGGTGATGGCGTTGAACGTCCCGCCGCAGGCGGCCTTGAGGGCCTTGTGGAGCAGGTTCGGTGCGATGGACGCGTCGGTCGTGAGCACGCCGATCATCGTCGCCAGCGACGGCGCGATCATGCCCGCGCCTTTGATGATGCCCGCCACCGTGACGGGCTTTCCGTCGATCCGCGTCTGCACGACGGCGGACTTGGGTTTCGTGTCCGTGGTCATGATCGCCGCGAGGGTCGCCTCGTCGTTGCCGGTGCCCAAGGCCGCCACCGCGTTCGGAATGGCCGGACGAATCTTGTCCATCGGCAGCCGGTGTCCGATGACGCCCGTGGAGGCGACGAGAATCCCGTCCGGGCGTGTTCCGACGAGTTTGGCCACGTCCGACGCCATCGTGAGTGCGTCCTTGTACCCCGCCTTGCCCGTGCAGACGTTGGAACACCCGCTGTTGATGACGATGCCCCTCGCCAGACCGAAACCTTTTGGATAACAATCTCGAATGTACCGTACCGGCTCGCCGAAGACCTGGTTGCTCGTGGTGACGACGGCCAGGGCGGCCTCGCGGGCCGACAAAATCACGGCCAGGTCGGGTTTTCCGCTGACCTTAATCCCCGCCGTCACGCCGGCGGCGAGGAACCCCGCCGGCAAGGTAATATGTCGAATCGTGCTCATGGATTTCCTTTCGTTCTGAGACGGAAATCGTACGCGATTTTCGCGCGATTCGCAACGACGTGAATTTGTCCCTTCCAGTTTGCGTTGTGGAACGTTGTGAAAGGCGTGAATGGCTTATGGGCCATTCACGCCTTTCACAACGTTCCACAACGCAAACTGGAAGGGACAGGCAATATTACCGACGACGAGCCAACAGCCCAGTCACGCCGAGGACCAACAACGCCAAGCTCGCCGGTTCCGGCACATAGGAGCCGACCAGCCACAGTTGGGACCACTGGTTTCCGCTTTTATCACCGATGTCCTCGCGTATCTCGTAATGCAAGGTCCAACCGCCGACTGTCCATGAATCGCCTACTACTTTCTCGGCTTCCTCGTCATACACCCAATCGCCGACTACCGAACCCCAGGAGTTAATCTTACCCGTCTTTATCAGAAGCCACTCGGCCCCGTCGATCGGGGCGGTGGGCGTAAACATGCTGACATTCACCGAGGGGTTGAGCAGATTCACACTGGGGTAGCTGGTAGGGCTGGAAGAGATCCATTCAAGTCTGTCGCTGCGACCAATACCGTCGCCGCCGACACCGTCGAAAATATGAAAGACCAGCGCGGCACTGGCCGAAAACGTCAGGGCGTACGCCGCGGCGAAGCCGTCTTCATAGGCGGTAATCGTGCCGGGGAGGCTGTGGGTCAATTGACCATTCGTGCCGATGCCTGCCGGGCTTAGCAAGCTGTCAATCGTAATCGTCGCAAAGCGGTCGGAGGCGGTTCCAACGCCACCTGACCCCTGAAGAACGCCTATGTGTGTCGGTGGTTCCTGGAAGACAAAATTTCCGCCAAGGAGACTGACGGTGTCACCGTCAATATCGACCGACGGAGGAAAATCATTCCGTGTGATGGTGTCAATCGGTCCGGAGAAAGCGGTGGTGGCCAGCCCCACGCTCGCGATCGTCGCCAGAATTGCCATGTACATGTGACTTTTCATTACTCATCCTCTTCCCAAAAAGCAGCAGGATGGAGGGAACCGCCACAAAATCACAAATGGCTCGCTCCCTGCTGACACCGCCGGTTTAAAGGCACCGACCAAAGCCTTTTATATCTCAATTGCACAGTGTCATTCCCGAATGTGCGCTTCCCCCCTCGTCAACCCGTACCTTCGCACAATCAATACACCACGCCATGACACGCTGCTTATTCGATTGGTATACCGAAAACTCAAAAAAAAGCAAAGATATTTTTTTGTTTTTTATTTTTCAGGCGAGCCATGCGGTGCTCCCTCGAATTCAGGGCGCCTGTGGTAAAAAACTTACCACTCGAATGGAATTGAAAGACACGGGGCTCCGGTTTACCATACCCTCCAACCTTCAAGGAGTGCATATGGAATCTCGTATCGTTGACGTTGGCGGCAGTCGGATCGAAATTCTTTCCGACGGCGTGCGGTTTGTCGGGCTTGGAAAAATTTGGATCGGCGACGTGCTGGTTCGCAGCGGGCGATTACCGATCACCGTGTACACACAATCGTTCACGGGCATGGAACTGTCCGAACTGACGCTGGCGGGCGTGGACGTCGGCGGCGAGGTCCGCGTCCGCCTCGACGCGGCCTTTGTGCCGCTGGACGTGAAACTGATGACCGATCACAGCCT
>Ga0123353_10002234_pt1 | contig 23994 bp, 22 predicted proteins | sample TergutLab28metaG_3_FD_92763 | JGI IMG/M metagenome (GOLD analysis project Ga0123353, IMG submission 92763) | Labiotermes labralis P3 segment gut microbial communities from Petit-Saut dam, French Guiana - Lab288 P3 | ecosystem: Host-associated > Arthropoda: Insects > Digestive system > Gut ... | reverse complement strand
GTTCCTGGCCCGCGGCGACAACTTCGCAGACGGCCTCGCAGCATCCCCCTTGCGTACCGGAACAAGGTGCCGGCCATCCTCACCCGCCCGGCATCGCTTCCCTGACGCGGCGGCGTCCGCCATCGAGCTCCTGGGGATAGGCGACGTCACCGTACCCGGCTCCACGGCCGCTGTCTCAGCTGCCGTGGAGGCCGAGGTGCGCGCCCTTGGCCCGCGCCCGGCGGTCAGGCGCTTAGGCGGGGCGGGCCGCTATGCGACCGCGCAGAGGATCGCCGGGCACGCGTTCGACGACCCCCTTGCGACCAAGGGCTTCATCGGTGTCGCCACAGGGCTGAACTTCCCCGATGCCCTTGCAGGCGGGGTCGCGGCAGGCGAGCGTGGCGGCGTGCTCGTGCTCACCGCCCCTGACGCGCCCTCAGGCAACTGGGCGGGCTACCTGCCCGGCGCATACGCCGGCACCAAGCCCGACATCCAGCTCTATGGGGGGTCGAACGTGTTACCCGACAACGTGTTCAACGCCTTGAAGGAGATGCTCATCGACTGAGGCCGGCAAGGCGAGAACGTGGGCTGCGACTCCCTCCTCGGGTCGCAGCCCACGTAATTGCAGCAATAGTGGCAATTCGACCCGTGCGCACGTAGACACGCACACGACATCGCACGCCCCGGCATCATTCGGCGGCGTGCGCATCGGCAGCGCGCAATCTGCACGCATCGACACGCAGACATCGGCGCGTTGACGTTAGGGTAGGGTGCTGCTAGCATGTCTCTTTGTGCATTCTTTTGCAGAAGAAGGGTTTATCGATGTACGCAGTGGTTGCAACAGGTGGGAAACAGCTAAAAGTCACACCCGGAGACGTGGTCGCCGTTGAAAAGCTTGATGCGGGCGTTGGCGAGAAGGTGAGTTTCGAGGTGCTTTTCGTCGCCGACGACAAGGGCAAGATCAAGGCTGATCAAAAAGCGCTTGCAAAGGCATCCGTCACCGGGGAGGTCCTCGAGCACTTCAAAGACAACAAAGCGGTTGTTTTTAAGTTCAAGAAGCGCAAAGGCTACAAGCGCACAAAGGGTCACCGCCAAGAACTGACGCGGGTGCTTATCACCGATGTCGCCACCACACCCAAGCGTGCTCCTCGCAAAAAGGCCGCGTCTACTAAGGCCGAAGATGTCGCAGCTGCTGTGATCGCCGAGGCCGCTGGAGCCGAGGATGCCTCTGAGGCTGCTGTGATCGCCGGGGCCGCTACCGAGGTCACTGAGGCTGCACCTGAAGCCACCGAGGCACCTGAAGCAGCAGAAGCCACTGAGGCGCTTGAGTCCTAGTGCTTTGAGTTTTAGATTTCATAGATCTCTTAAAATCTCTTAGAACGTCTCGTAAGTCGAAAGAAAAGGATTATTCAAATGGCACACAAAAAGGGTCTTGGTTCAACAAAAAACGGTCGGGACTCAAAAGCGAAGCGCCTCGGTGTCAAGCGTTTTGCTGGTGAGCTGGTGGGCACGGGCACCATCATCGTCCGTCAGCGTGGCACGCATTTCCACCCAGGGGATAATGTGGGCCGTGGCAGCGATGACACGCTGTTCGCCCTGTGCGACGGTACCGTTGAGTTCACCCGAGGTCTCAAGCGTAAGATCCACGTTCGACCGCTTGGGGCATAAAAACCAGGCTCGCGTGTCCTCGGCAGCATCCTGCTTACCGGTGTCTGTCTTAGCGCGATCCAAAGGTGCCTTAACGCGGCTTTGGCGGCATCTTAATCTTTAACGTATAGCACGTAGAACCAATCGGGCCCTCTGCTGTTAGCCGGCAGGGGGCTTGTCGAATATCATAGGCAGTGACCGGTGTTAGCCTGTTTGTGTGATCGGCGTTGGCCTGTTTGCTGGGGAGGTGGGTCCGCCCGTGTTCTTCGATGAGGTGAAGATCAACATTAAAGCCGGGGATGGCGGTGCGGGCTGCATGTCTTTCAGGCGGGAGGCCCATGTCCCAAAGGGCGGCCCGGATGGCGGGGACGGAGGCCGTGGAGGCGATGTGGTGCTTGAGGCCGATCCTACGCTCTCTTCGCTCATCGACTATCGGTACAAACGCCACTTCAAGGCCGGTCGGGGCATACACGGGAAAGGTGCCGCGAAGGATGGGGCATCAGGTCCTGACTTGGTGCTCAAGGTGCCCTGCGGCACGGTCGTGAAGGATTCCGAGACCGGCGGGCTCCTCGGCGATCTTACGACGAGCGGACAGCGGCTTGTGGTTGCCGAGGGCGGCAGGGGTGGGCGGGGGAACCCCCACTTCGTCACACCGTCACGTCGGGCACCGGCCTTTGCGGAGCTCGGTGAGCCGACCACCGACCGCTGGATCAACCTCGAACTCAAACTGCTTGCCGATGTGGCGCTCGTGGGCATGCCGAGTGTGGGGAAGTCGTCGCTCATCTCCCGTATCTCGGCTGCAAGGCCTAAGGTCGCCGATTATCCGTTCACGACGCTCGTGCCCAATCTCGGGGTCGTCATGGCAGGGGAGCGGGGCTTTGTCGCCGCCGACATTCCCGGGCTCATAGAGGGGGCGAGCGAGGGCAAGGGGCTTGGACACGGGTTTTTGCGCCATATTGAGCGCAGTGCGCTTATTATGCATATTATTGATTTGACCGGTGGGTTTGAGGCACGTGACGTGTCAAGCGACTTCGAGGTTATCAACCGAGAGCTTTTGCTGCACGCTGATGAGCTTGCCTGTAGACCGCAGATCGTTGTCGGGAACAAGGCCGATGTCGTGGGAGTCGAGGAGGCGGATGCCCGGTTGGCCGCGTGTGCCCGCGAGGCGGGATCCTCTTACTTTGCGGTCTCGGCGCTTACCGGCGAGGGGATCGATGCCCTGGTTCGCTACACTGCAGAGTGCGTATACGGGCTCAGGCGAGAGTGCGCGAAAGACGAGCCTGCCCCGGAGCGGGTGTGGAGGCACGAGCAAAGCCGAGAGCATGGGTTCTCGGTGTGCAATCTGGGCGGCAGGGTCTTTCTGGTTGAGGGCAGGGGTGTCGAGCGAATGGTGATAATGACCGAGTGGGAGAACGAAGAGGCCCTTGCCTTTTTGCAGAAACGGCTTGTGAAGGCGGGTGTCGAGTCTGCGCTCATTGCAGCAGGGGCGCGTGATGGGGATGAGATCCGGATCGCCGGACGGGCGTTTGAGTTCGATGTGGGCCTTGTAGGCGATGGGGGCGAGCAGTGAGCGGGCGACGCATTGTCATAAAAGTCGGCTCCTCAACGCTTACAGATGGCGATGGGTCACTTGATCGGCGCTTTATAGAGTCCTTAGTGAAGCAGCTCGTGCAGGTGCGTGAGGACGGCGACCTGCTCGTGCTGGTCTCCAGCGGGGCTATCTCAGCGGGGATCTCAAAGCTTGGGATCGACGGGCATCCGACCGACGTCCCCTCGTTGCAGGCGGTGGCATCGGTCGGGCAGGTTGCCCTCGTCGGTATGTATGCCGAGCAGTTCGCAAAGCATGGGCTTGCTGTCGGGCAGGTGCTCCTTACTCGGCATGACACCGGCCATCGCCAATCGTTCTTGCACGCGCGCGACACCATCGAGGGCCTGCTGGCGCTCGGGGTGGTGCCTGTCGTCAATGAGAATGACACCATTGCGGTCGACGAGATCCGCTTTGGCGACAACGATACGCTCGCCGCGCTTGTGGCGACCATGGTGAAGGCGGACCTCGTGGTGGTGCTCTCGGATATCGAAGGCATGTACGATGCCGATCCTCGGGAGGTCGAGGGCGCGACCGTCCTCGAACAGGTCGACGAGTTCACGGATGAGATGATCCGTGCCGCGGGAGGGGCCGGCAGCACCGTGGGAAGCGGTGGGATGGTCACAAAGCTGGAAGCTGCCCGGGTGTTGGTGAAGTCCGGCATACCGATGGTGCTCTGCTCGGGGCGTCGGGAAGGCGTGGTGGCTGACGCGGTGGCCGGAGAGGACGTGGGCACGTACTTCTCGACAGCTGGGTCAAGCCGAGGCGCGCTCAAGTCCTGGATCGCGCTAGGGCGCAGCCCTTCGGGGCGGATAGTGGTCGATGAAGGCGCAAAAGAGGCGATAGTCAAGCGGAAGAAGTCGCTTCTTCCCGCAGGGGTCATAGGGGTCGATGGGGAGTTTGTTGCCGGGGATGCAGTAGTATTGGTAGATGCGTTCGGCATGGTCGTGGCGCGTGGCCTCGCAGGGCTGTCAAGCAGCGAGGCAGAGGCGGTGAGGGGCATGAAAACGCAGGATATCGCGCTCTCGCATCCTCATCTTGCTGGGAAAACGGTTGTGCACAGGGATCGGATGGCAGTTTTGTAAGGCGAGGCGTTGCCTTGCGAGGTTGGGGCGCTGTACGTGCCGAAGCGGGATAAGACAGGGTCGGGATTACTGCTCGGGGGTGGCAGATGTCATATGTAAAGGATCTGGCAAGGCGTGCGAAAGCGGCCGCGGCACAGCTGGCCGTCAAGTCCTCGGCGGATCGTGACAAAGCGCTTGTCGCGATGGCCGAGGCGCTCATTGGCCGCGCAGGAGAGATACTGGACGCGAACGAGCGCGACATGGAGCGGGCGCGTGAGAAGGGCACTGCCGCTGGCCTGCTTGATCGGCTTGCGCTTGACGGTAGCCGCCTCAAAGGGATGGCGGATGCGCTCGTAGACGTTGCAGGGCAGCGCGATCCTATCGGCGAGGTCGTGTCCGGGCACACGCTGCCAAATGGCATCGGGCTCAGGCAGGTCAGGGTACCGCTCGGCGTGGTGGGCATCATCTACGAGGCGCGCCCCAATGTGACGGCAGATGCGGCGGGGCTTTGCCTCAAGACCGGCAATGCGGTGATCCTGCGAGGGGGCTCGCTTGCGCATGAAAGCAACCTTGCGCTTACCCGCGTGCTGGCCGAAGCCGCTGCCGAGGCCGGTATGCCTGAGTTCGCGATCCAGTCGGTGGAGTCTACCGACCATGCCGCTGCCGAGGAGCTCATGGGGCTGCATGGCCTTGTGGACGTGCTCATCCCTCGTGGGGGAGCCGGGCTTATCCGCAGCGTGGTCGAGCATTCGAAGGTGCCGGTGATCGAGACAGGCAATGGGAACTGCCACGTCTATGTCCATGGGTCTGCAGATCCTGAGATGGCCCTCAGCATCGCCGTCAATGCCAAGACGCAGCGTCCCAGCGTGTGCAATGCGGCCGAGTCGCTGCTTGTTGACGAAAGCGTCTATGAGACGGTCCTTCCGCCGATCCTTGTTGCGCTTGAGGCAGCCGGTGTCGAGCTGGTGGGGGATGAGAAGACACGCGCACTTGGTGCCGCTGGTGTTGCGCTGGCAACAGAGGAGGACTGGGCGACCGAGTACCATGACCTCAAGATGAGCGTGAAGGTGGTCGCCGGGCTCGATGAGGCGATCAGCCACATCAACACATACAGCACGAACCACTCCGAGTCGATTGTCGCATGTGACTATGCGGCTGCCCAGCGCTTTGTCGTCGAGGTCGATTCGGCTGCGGTGTACGTGAACGCCTCGACGCGCTTTACCGATGGTGGCGAGTTTGGCCTCGGCGCGGAGATCGGCATCTCCACCCAAAAGCTCCACGCTCGCGGCCCCATGGGGCTTGTCGCGCTCACATCCACCAAGTTCGTACTCTTTGGAGATGGACAGATACGCGGGTGAGAAGCGATGTGGCTGTCGTGGCCGTCGGTGGACTTCGAGGGGGAACAGATACGCGGGTGAGAAGCGACGTGGGAAGTAGCGTGGGGCGCGGCGCGGGAAGCTGCGCGGGGAGCGGCAGACGGCTGGGGATCATGGGCGGGACGTTCGACCCGATCCACTTCGGCCATCTGGTGGCCGCCGAAGAGGCATTGGTACAGTTCAACTTAAACACGGTCCTCTTCATGCCTACGGGTGCCCCGCCGGCAAAAGCGCACAGGCAGGTAAGCTCTGCCGAGCACCGCTATCTGATGACCGTGCTTGCCACTGCCGCCAACCCCGACTTCAACGTGAGCCGCATGGAGATAGACCGCTCCGGCACGACGTACACAATAGACACCCTGCACGCGCTTCGCGATATTTACGGCCCTGCTGCCGGGCTCTTCTTCATCACCGGTGCCGATGCGGTCTGGGAGATCGTTGCGTGGAAGGATGCCGAAAAGATCGCTGACGTTGCCACGTTTATCGCAGCCACACGCCCGGGATATGACCTGGAGGCTGCGCGAAAGGCCCACCTGGAGACCGAGACTCGGTTTAAGATCGAGTGCATGGAGGTCCCCGCGCTCGCCATCTCCTCGACCGAGCTGCGTGAGCGCGTAGCCTCGCAGCGGTCGATACGCTATCTGACACCGAATTCGGTGGTGGCTTATATAGACAAGCACGGGCTCTATCGGAGCGGGCACGGGCCTTATGGGACGCAGCCGTGAGCACGGCTGATTTCGAGATGGCCGATAGCCTTCTGGCGGCTCGCGTAAGCGAGCATCGCCTTGCGCACAGCCGCTCGGTTGCAAGCACAGCAGGGCTTCTCGCGGGCGTGTATGGCGTGCCCATCGAGGAGGCCATGCTTGCCGGGCTGCTTCATGACTGGGATCGTGAGCTGAGCGATGAAGAGCTTGTTGCCGAGGCCCACAGGCGCGGCTTACGCGTTTCCGAGGGCGATGTCCTCATACCCTCTCTTCTGCATGGGTTTACCGGAGCACGGGCCTTGCCAGAGGTCTTTCCTGGCATCTCTGGCGAGGTCACCCAGGCGGTGGAGCGTCACACCGTCGGGGATGTCGAGATGGAGCCGCTCGACATGGTGGTCTACATAGCCGATATAATCGAGGAAAACAGGCGGCGGCCGGGCCTTGACGACCTACGTGAGGCTGTGGGCACGGTAGGACTCACCGATTTGTTCGCTCTTTGTTATGCTGATTCAGTTGCGCACGTTGCAAAAATGCGCAAATACATTCCCCAAAAGACGGTCCAGGTCTGGAACCGTTATGTGGCAAGGCCACATGGGAGCGAAAGGCCCAGCGGAGCCAACCATGGGTGATATGCCAAATAAGGCCGGGCATGAACCTGGCAGCCATACAGGCGGTAGCTTGGATTTTCCGAGCGAGGTCCCTCAGGCGATCATCGGCAGGGAGCCCCGTTTTAAAGGCATTAAACGGGCGGGGCGTGCGATCGGGCGGGGGTTTCTTTGGCTGCTCAAGTGCCTCGGCATCCTCTGCGCGATAGCGCTCGTGCTGCTTCTTGCTGCCAACACCGTCAATACGACTGTGCGTTGGCGCGCAAAAAGGATCGCCGAGGGAAGGGATGCCGCCCAAAATGAGGCGGATCAGAAAGCGACCCTTGAAAACATCGTGATCGTGGGGGCGGACAATGGCGTTGCAGCCGGGTTCCTTGCCATACGTATCAACCTTGAAGACAGCCGGGTCTATGGCGTTGCGGTTTCCGAGGGGACGTTTCTAGATGTTCCGGGCAGAGGCTTCGAGCGCATTGGGGATGCGTACTCATCGGGCGTGGACGGCGTGGTCTCGGCAATCGCAAACTACTTCTCGGTTCCCTTTTCCGACTATGTGATCGTGCCCACGTCGGTTTATCGCGATGCGCTTACCAGGCAATCGGTTGCGGTCCTGCCGACCGCATCGACCGCATCGAGCCTCTCGCAGGAGAACCTGGCCAAACTCTCAAGCTACCTCAAAGAGGTCCCATCGGAAAACGTCGCGCTTGTCCCGCTTCCCACCAAGCCGATCACCCTCGGCGAGCGTACCTACCTGGAGCCTCAGCGCGAGCAGGTGGCCGACCTGCTCAAGACGTGGTGGGGGGTGAATGCGCAGGAGGCCGAGCAAGCGACACGCGTCGTCATCTACAACGGCTCGGGGGTGCCTGGGATCGCTGGGGAGGCCGCCCAGGAGCTTATCCGGGCCGGTGCGCGTGTTATCGACACCCAAAACGCCAACTCCTTTGATTACAAGGTCACGCAGATCATCGTCAGGCGTACGGGGGAGACCGAACGCGGCATCCAGGTGCAGGCCGTGCTCGGCGTCGGGGAAGTGACCGATGACCCCTCCGACCAGAACATCATCGACCTCATCGTCATCATTGGCGCGGACTACAAGCCGCAAGGCGTGAACAAAGGAGAGCCGAGTGACGCTATGCAGTGATCTTGCCATCCTTGCTGCTCGTGCGGCGAGCGATAAGCGGGCGATTGATCCTATAATCATCGAGGTGGCCGAGCTGCTCGTAGTCACTGACTATTTCGTGATCGTTACCGGCAACACCGCCATCCAGGTCAAGGCGATCGTCGAGGAGGTCGAGGAGCGTCTGCGCAAGGAGGCCGGCGTAAAGCCCATCGGCCGAGAAGGGCTTGCCGAGGCCCGCTGGGTGCTTTTGGACTACGGAGACTTGGTGGTCCATGTCTTTCGGCCAGAGGAACGGGAGTTCTACCGGCTTGAAAGGCTCTGGGGCGACGCGCCCCGGGTCAAGCTTCCATCCGACATCGTCTTAGAGCAGTCTTCGGCAGAACCTTCGGCAGAGGTCTCGTGAGAGAGGGCATCTGGCGTTACTGGGTACAGTTTGCGCTCGTCGGGGTCGCAATTGTGTGGGGCAGCACGTTCGTCGTCGTCAAGGATGCGGTGACCGAGTACCCGCTGTACCTGTTCCTCGCCCTACGCTTCGCAGTCGCTGTCGTGGCGTTTCTGGCGATCTTTCCCAAGACGCTTTTGCGGCTTTCTTGGAAGGCGGTAGGGGCCGGGGTCTTTGCCGGGCTGTGGCTTTGCGCCGGATACATCTTCCAGACCTGGGGGCTTCAGGGCACAACCGCTTCGAAAGCCGCCTTCATCACCGGCATGTTCGTGGTGATCACCCCGCTTCTAGAGGCGGTGTTGCTTCGGCATTTTCCTGCGGCAACCACGTGGATCGGCGTGCTTGCTGCTGTTATCGGCCTGTGGCTCCTTTCCGGTGGCTCGGCGGGAGGTTGGAATATCGGGGACACGAGCGTGCTCATGTGCGCCTTTGCGTATGCGGTGCACATGATCGTGCTCGGCAGTGTGGGGAAGCGCCACGACGTGCTCGTGCTCACGCTCGTGCAGCTCGCGACGACATCGGTGGTGTGCGCGGCCTTTGCGCTTGCGTTCGAGCCGGTGGGTCTGCCATCAGGCTCGGTCTGGGTGGCGCTTGCGATCACCGGGGTGCTCGGCTCGGCAGCCGCCTTCGCGATACAGACCTACGCCCAGCAGCACATCCCACCTGCTCGGACGGCGCTCATCCTCATATCCGAGCCTGCGTTTGGCGGGCTGTTCGGATGGCTTGCCGGCGAGAAGCTTGAGGTGTCCGGGTTTGTTGGGGCGGCGTTCATCCTGGGCGGCATGATCATCGCCGAGGTGATGGGTGCCCGGGTCCCTGCCGATGCCGAGGATGATGCAGCGGGCACGCCATTGGATGCGCGATAGCGCGATCTGCGACGCGACATAGCGACAACCCGCGACATCGACAACACGACAATCGACCACACGACGATTTGACCGAAAGGTGTCCGCTGGTATACTACCGTTCGTTGCTTTTGTTCGCGGCTCGGCGGGCTATATGTTGCAGTCCCGTTCTTGCCGTCCCAGATGTGGGGCCATAGCTCAGCTGGGAGAGCGCATGGCTGGCAGCCATGAGGTCAGGGGTTCGATCCCCCTTGGCTCCACCAAAACTGCCTATTCCCCCCATTTAGAGAAGTTATGAGAGATCCCATAAACATACTGAAAGAAGCACTTGTCGATTTGGCACCTCGGTATGGAGTTGATCGCGCATACCTCTTCGGCTCGCAAGCCCGTGGGGATGCACTCGAGGATTCAGATATCGATCTCGTTGTTGAGCTTGGCAGGCCGCTTGGTTTTAAGCGTGGAAGACTATGCCTTGAAATCGAGTCGGCACTCGGTATGCCTGTCGATCTTGTCTTTGGGCGCAATAACCTTTCTAAGCCAGTCCGTGAAAGCTTTGAGAATGACGCGGTGATCGTATATGAGCGACACTGATGGCTTCAGCATATTCTACGTCGAAGAAATGTTTTCAATTGCAAGCTCATCACCCAGCGTATAATTGATTACAGCATTACTGAAGAATCTTACGAGCTGTCACCTGACCAGCAGATCTATTGGCCATGCCTTTCTTGTGCATTTGCGAGCTAGCTGCTCGTTTTGAGGACAATCTGAAAGACCTTGTCCTTGATTACGACTGGGAAGCTATGGCTAAGATGAAAAACCAGATCGCGCATCCCTATGGAGGATTCGACTTTGATTTCGTCTGGGAAGCTGCCATTCGAGATATTTCTGATCTTACAATAATCTGTGAAGGACTTCTGAGTATATAGTTCCAGCGGTAGTTCTCACCGCAATCCTCTCGCGATAGTGGCAGGATGGAATTGAGCCCTATTGCTCCGTTTGTTGTTTTGCCCGTGCAGCTTACGGGCGCTCAGCCCAGCCGCCCCAGAACTTCGTCAGCTTGCGCTTCCATGCATCCGTGCTGGAATGTATCACCCGTCCGACAAAGTTCTTCCGGACGAACTGCAAAGCGGCAGTGCGTTTGGCCGCCATGAAGTAATCGGCGTTTTCCGGTTTTTGCAACTCCTCATTGGATAAGCGGATGATCTCGCGCTTAAAATCAATGGCCTCTAATGCTCGGTTGACCTGTCGGGCGAAAGCGGCGAAGTCACCGCCAGTGCGGTAAACGAATGTTGCGCTGTCGGCCTCGGCAAATTCCACAGCTGCGTGCTGTCCGTCTGGGGATGGGGCGACAAGCCACAGCAGATACGGGTCAGGGGTAGTGCCAAGCAGGTCAGGGCTAGTGTCAAGCATATCGTCCGAGTCTCCGGCAGTTGCGCTTGGTAGTTCTTTTATGTCACTCGCAGCTTTGTTTTTTCGGAAGCCTATCCAGATCTTCGCAGGATCACACAGCTCCTTGAACACGGCAAAGCTTTCGGCAGCGCGGGTAGCAGCGATCTTGTTCTCCAGGGCCGACGTGAAGGAAACGGCTATTCCGCTAAGTTGCCCGATAGGGGCTGCCGTGCCCTGCGGCATGAGTTTGGCAAGCTGTGATGCCTGTGCCGCTGTAAGGCCGGGGTCTATTTCTTTGACCGCTGCGAGCGATTCCTCGTGCAGTTTGCGGATGCGCGTTTCAATCGTGCTCGCGAAAGGAGCAGTCTCGTAGCCCAACTTCTTGTAGGTATAGCTTTCGCCTGTGTCCAGCCGCAGGGTCAGCTCGTAGTCGCCCTTATCCATAGCCGTTACAAAACAGAGCGGGACGCGTCGTGCCGACAGGTTAGCGGGCAGGGTGGTCACGCTGCTTTCGTACACATGGACGGGAGCCGAGCCGATGTCGCTTGCGCCCGCGTTCCCGCTTGCGATGCCGCTTGCGCCCGCATTTCCGCCCACGTTCGCATTTTCGCTTGCGCCCACGTTCTTCTCGGTATAGCGGTAGTCGCACTTTGCCGTGAGGATAGGGCTGCTTTTGATAAACAAAGAGCGCAGTACTGCCTTGTTGTAGGCATCATGCAGCGCATCATAAAACGGCTGGCACCAGTTTCCCATGCGGGAAAAGACATAATCCCCGCTGTCGGCGCTGACCGTAACGACGTAGTCCGCAAGCTCCAGCGCGTTTATGTCGGCAAAAGGTATCTCGGCGACATCAAATAACGCGGTTGCGGTCAGGGCGTTGTCACTGATCGTCAGCTTGGTTTCGCCGTTCACGAGGGGGGAGGCCGCCTGAGCCGTGTATTCGATTGCAGGTTTTTGCCCCTGTTTGGGCGTGTTGTTATCCGCAAGGGACGCATCCATCGGGTCTCGCTTTCTCGCCGTATGGCCCGTGCTTATTGCCCGAGTTTATTCCCGCATCCGCCGCAGAAATTTGTGCCAGGAGGGTTGTCAAGCCCGCAGGCGGAGCATTTTCCTGTAGGTGCAGCTGCGGTCAGGTTCTCGCCACAGTTGTTACAGAAACGGACGATCTGGGCGTTTTTCGCACCGCACCTCGGGCATTCCTTCAGATCCATGCTCGCTCCGCAGTTGTTGCAGAACTTGCCCGACCCTGCTGGCTTGCCGCAGGCGGTGCAGATAGTGGTCTTGCTCTCAATCGTGCCCTGCCATACCGTGGCCGTTTGTTCGGCTTCGTCGATATTGCGCCTCATGGCCTGAGCGTGCGCCTGTGCCACGTAGACTTCCTGGCGCGGTGCACATTTTGTGCAAAGCCCCGCATCTTCGTTCCGGCATTGATCGCAGACATAGCTGTTGCAGTTAGGGCAACGATGGAAGTGCTGCTTTGCCTCGTTCTGCGCCCGCTCAAACGCCTGCTCGTGCTCTTTTTGCCACTCGGGGGATCTTCCTTCAAACCGCTCGGATAAAATGCTGCTCCCGCGCTCGGCGGTGTAGCCTAAGTCACGCATCCTGCCGCCCAAAAGGCTTCCGGCCAGGCCGATCCCTTGGCCCAGCAAGCGGCTTCCCTTTTGTTTTTTGTAAGTAGCCGACTCGATAAAGCTGGACTTGTACCCGTCATTGCAGACATCGCAGTAAAACGTGAACTGGAATCCGGCTTCGGTGCTGTTGTCCTGGTAGTTTCGCGTGAATGCCTGAAGCATGCTACTTTACGTCCTTTCTCATCTCTTCAATTTGCTTGCGTGCTTTTTTGATGGGCTTGCCGCAGACGGTGCATGCTGTGTTCTCAAAGAACTGGAGATTTCCGCACCGTTTATTCTCACAACGGATCATCACTGATTTTCCGCAGGCATCACATTTTTCGCTTCCTATAAAAGTCTGGCCTTTGCAGAAAGGGCAAACAGTCATTAAGCTGCGCCCGCAACCGGAACACACGGCGTTGCCGCGTGCGATTTCTTTTAAGCAAGACGGGCAATGGTATCCGAAAGGGCTGCGGCTGGTGCATTTAGGGCAAAGGCGGCTATCCCGCTCTATCATCTCGCCGCAATGGATACACGGTTGTTTGTATGTGGCCATATTATGCCCCCTGCTGTGCGCCGCATGCTCCGCAGAAGCGCGTACCTGGGGCTAATTCTGCCCCGCAGGCCGTACAGTGTTTGGGGCCTGCTGCCACAAGTGGCGTTCCGCACTCCTGGCAGAATTTTATGCCCTCGTCATTCTTGTGTCCGCAGCTGGGGCAGCGGCCCTTCGCATCCTCGGCGGCTTTTGCAGCGTCCGCCGCCGCTTGTGCCGCTTTCGCCTCGCCGAGATCAGCCTGCGCTGATGTGATGTTTTGCTGAATGAGCCTCAGCTTTGCGTTCTGCGGCCATGCGGACGGGTCTTGCTGGTACGCTTGTCTGCCGACCTCAAGCAAGATCTCATCCTCCTGCTTTTGCAGATCGGCAAGATCGCTTTGCGCCGTTAGCAACTTGCCCTCTGAGGTATCTTTTGGGACGACGCTCTTCGCGATATCTCCCAAGATACCGCCGAGGTTGCTTAACCCTCCAAATAAATCGTTTGCCATATCTGGTTCTCCGATCCGCTAAGGCTGTCTAATTCCCAAAAGGCTCCCATGTGCCGCTTTCGTTTGAAAGGAAGAGCACATCACCTGTGTAGTTCACGGCCAAATCGTAAAGCACCACGTAATCACTCTTTTCGTATCCCGTGCCCAGTCCGAGCGTGTAAGTGTAGTGGTCCTCGTCATTGAGGAGCTCCACGCTGCGCAAAGACAGGAAGAAGTTCTTGTCTGTGTTAAGCGTACCGCCCAAAGACTGCTCTGCAACGCCCCATGCGGCTTTCGCGCTATCGAGCGCGTCAGGGTTCTCGCCTGGGTCACTCTCTAAGACCGTAGCCTCTACGTAATAGACGTGATAACCGTCCACCTTGATCTCCTCGGCAGGGAAGTCGCCGATCTTGCCATCACTGCTTAACGGATTGGTGCGCGTCTTGCCTATGTCGCTTACCAGGCCGATGTTTGTCTTGCCTGTGCAGGCGGTTATTGTCGTTGCCAGAAGAATGGCTAGAAGGGCCGCTAAAACTATCGGAGCAACTTTTTTCACAATGCACCTCCGTTTTGCCTAAAGTCCTCGCTTGTTTTTGACCCGTACCGGTACCAGAAAGGACCGGTACGTCCTGCTTACGGTATCTACGTGATGCCCATATGATAGCTGGTTGGCCACGCAACCGGTTGCCAAGGCGTTTTTCTGGGTTGCTCGGCTATCGGCTTGCTTGAGGCTCACTCTTTCTCGTATACCGATACGGCCATGGGCATGTTGCCGTTGATGATCTCGAATCGGCTCGGCGGCAGGCCGATTTCTGCAAGGAAGCGTCGGTATCCGTCTGCGTCGAACTCCCGTCTTGGCGCAAAGCCTAAGACTCGCCAGAAAGCGACCTCTTGCTTTGGGAAAAAGCCGTGCAGGCCCTTCAGGAGGCAGACCGGCGTGATGACCGCTGTGCGTGCAATGCGTTTAAGCTCGGCGGCCGCCTTTTGTGGCTCATCGATAAGGTGCAGGATCTGCGAGGCGATCACGATGTCATAAGAGTTGTCGGGTTCGCCTGTCTCAAAGATGCTGTGTACCGAGAACTCGATGTTAGAGATCCCCTGCTGGTTGGCTTTGCGCTGCGCCATGTAAAGCATCCGCTGAGACAGGTCGGTGCAGAGTATCCGCTTGGCTTTATCGGCAAGGGCGATGCTGACCGAGCCGGTTCCTGCTGCAGCCTCGAACACAGCTGCCCCTTCTGGCACCAGCTTCCGGGTGAGCTGGAGCATCCCATCATACGCCTGGGCGTTTGTCTGCTCGGCCCTGTCGTAAAAGGGTGCAGCAAAATCCCAGAAGGCCATGCGCCTCATCCTCCCGCTCTCGATGGCCGAGGGGCAATCCTGCAAACCAGAAGGCACGGTCAAGTCGGATCAGCCTTTTGCCTTGTAGGGCATGCCCATATAAGCATCACCGCTGTGTAGCTCGCCAAGCATTTGCGCGAGGCGCTTTTGGCGGGTTTCCTCACGTTTGCCGCGGGTAATCCATCCGATGTAGTCGTTTTGTTGGTACGGCGGACGGGCGCGGTAGCGGTTCCATAGCCCGTCTTTATCGAGTGCGTTAGCAACGTAGTCAGGGATGTCATAAACTGCGCGGGACATCCGAGAGGTATCGAGATCGCTCCTCATCGGTTCACACTCGTGGTTCACATTCATCGGCTCACCTTTGTTTTCGTCAGCCTGGACTCGTATAATACCAAAAGGCGTGCATTAAATAGTGCGTTACCTGTGATGACGAGGACGAGTAGTCGGCAGCCTGTCCTGATAGCGGTACCGCGGAGTGCGTGGGTAGGCGCGCTTCGTCCCAGTCAAAATTGGGGCGCAGTGCGCTTTTTGTATGCGCAAAATGGTTTTAAAGTTGTCGGCGCAAGGGTTGTCGGCGCGGGTGATGCGTGCGACCGGTGCAGGAGATGCGAGAGGGCGTTTTTAAGTGACGGATTACAAGAACACGATGAATCTTCCCAAGACCGATTTTCCGATGCGCGCATCCTTGTCCAAACGTGAGCCGCAGTGGCTCGAGCGCTGGGAAAGCGATAACCTCTACGCCCGCATCCTTGAAAAGCACGCAGATGACCCGCGCTTCATCCTCCATGACGGCCCGCCGTACGCGAACGGGCACATCCATATGGGCACCGCCTACAACAAGGTGCTTAAAGACCTCATCATCAAGTACAAGACCATGCGCGGGCATCATGCGCCGTATGTGCCCGGCTGGGACTGCCATGGTCAGCCGATCGAGCACCAGGTCGAGAAAGACCTCGGATCCAAGGCGATGGCAAAAACAGGACAGGCAGAGCTTAGGGCGCTTTGCCGAGAGTATGCGCTGAGGTTCGTGGATGTGCAGCGCTCGGAGTTCAAGCGCCTTGGGGTCCTCGGCGATTGGGAGGATCCTTATCTCACCTTAAAGCCCGAGTACGAGGCTGGCAACGTCGAGATATTCAAGAAGATGTACCTGGATGGCTCGGTGTATAAGGGGCGCAAGCCTATCCACTGGTGCATCCGTTGCCGCACCGCACTTGCCGAGGCCGAGATCGAGTATGCGGACGAGGCATCGGAGAGCATCTACGTCGCCTTTGCGTTCACCTCGGTGACCCCGTGGGACGGGCTCGCGCCAGACGGTGGGTCGGTGAGCGTGCTCATCTGGACGACCACGCCGTGGACGCTCCCTGCCAATGTCGCCGTCACCCTTGCCGAGAACGCCGCGTACGTGGGCGTGATGCGCGACGGCCGTGTGCTCGTGATCGCCGAGGAGCTGGTAGGCGCAGTCGCCGAGGCCGTCGACTGGGATGCGGGATCCTATGAGGTTGTCGGGCCCGCTGTGGTCGGGGCCGAGCTATCCGGGCTCACGTACGCCCAGCCCGTGCACGACGGTGTCGAGGGCGTCATCATCACCGGTGCCCATGTCGATCTTTCAACAGGCACTGGCGCGGTGCACACTGCGCCTGGCCATGGCGAGGACGACTACCTGGTGGGACTCGGCTTTAACCTGCCGATGCCCATGCCGGTCACCGACGACGGCACGTTCGACGCAGGGGGAGGGCCTTTTGAGGGACTCGGCGTCCTTGACGCGAACCCGAAGATCGTCGAGTGGCTTCGCGAACGGGGCGTTTTGATCGCATCCGACAAGATATCCCACAGCTACCCGCACTGTTGGCGCTGCAAGAAGCCGGTCATCTTCCGAGCGACCGAGCAGTGGTTCGTCTCGATGGATGCCACCCGCCTGCGTGCGCAGACGCTTCGTGCGATCAACGAGGTCGAGTGGATTCCTGGCTGGAGCGTCAACCGTATCTCGGCGATGGTCTCAGACCGCCCCGATTGGTGCATCAGCCGTCAACGCGCCTGGGGTGTCCCAATCCCCGTGTTCACCTGCACGGGTTGTGGTGAGACGGTTGCAACAGAGGAGGGCTTTGATGCCGTGATCAGGCTTTTTAAAGCCGAGGGCGCGGATGCCTGGTTCATCCGTGAGCCTTCAGAGTATCTGCCTGAGACGGTGTCATGTCCGCGCTGTGGCGGCAAAAGGCTCATGCCCGAAAAAGACATAGTCGACGTGTGGTGGGAGTCGGGTGTCTCGCATACGAGTGTGCTTGAGGCCAGGCCGGAGCTGCACCGCCCTGCTGGGCTCTACCTGGAGGGGAGCGACCAACACCGCGGCTGGTTCCAGTCCTCCTTGCTGACCGGCGTGGGCGCATACGGCACCGCGCCGTACGAGCGCGTGCTCACGCACGGCTTCACCGTCGATGGCGATGGGCGCAAGATGTCCAAATCGCTCGGCAACACGATCGCGCCGCTTGATGTCATCGAGAGGTCGGGTGCCGACATCATCCGCTTGTGGGTGGCCTCGGCAGATTATGGGCAGGATGTCAGCATCTCTGCCGAGATACTCGACCGCACAAGCGAGGCGTACCGGCGCATCCGCAATACCTTCCGGTTCCTTTTGAGCAACTTATACGACTACGAGGCCGATGACGCGCTTGGCTGGGAGGATCTGAGCGAGCTTGACCGCTATGCGCTCGCGGCGCTCTCCGACCTTAGCCAGAAGGTCACGGCGCACAATGACGCTTGGCGCTTCCATAATGCGCATCGTGCGGTCTTAGGCTATGTGGGCGAGCTCTCGAACGTCTATCTGGATGTGCTCAAGGATCGGCTTTATGCCGACGGGCCGGCCTCGGCCTCGCGCCGAGCGGCGCAAACGGTGCTTGCCCGCACACTTGGCGTGCTGGTGCGCATGCTCGCGCCGGTGCTGGCGTTTACCTGCGAGGAGGTCTGGGACTTCATGCCGGTGTCATTAAAGGATGCCGAAAGCGTTCACTTGAGCGACTGGCCGAGCGTCGAGGTCCCTGCTGCTGAGGCGCGTGCGCTTAAGGAGCGGTACCGGGTGGTGCTTGAGGCACGCGAGGCGGTCACCAAGGCGCTTGAGGATGCGCGCGCAGGCAAACACATCGGTAAGAGCCAGGAGGCGGCGGTTATCGTAAGCGCTGCCCCAGCGGTCGCTGCGGTGCTTGCCGAGGTCGGCGCAGAAAAGCTCGCGGAGCTTTTCATCGTCGGCACCGTGGCGGTCGAGGAGAGCGCAGCAGGAGACGGGGCTTGCGCTCCTGCGACTGGCGACACCCCCGCGACTGACGGTGCTCCCGCGACCGATGGCACCCATGCAACCGATACCGCTCCTGCGATCAGCGTTTCCGTCTCTCAGGCGGCAGGGGAGAAGTGCCCACGCTGCTGGAACGTGCGCGCACTCGGTGCCGATCCCGCGTTCCCCGAGGTGTGCGACCGCTGTGCCGCGGTGCTTGCCGAGGCCGAGGCATCACGTGCAACGCAATAGGCAAGCCCCTGCATCCGGTGCCGACGGCGCATCGGGCACCCCCGCCCCTGCCCGCGTCCCCGCGCCCGGTGCTGGTGCGCCCGGCAGCGTCAATGTGCCCGGTGCCAGGGCGTTCGGCACCAGGCACTCGGCTCTCGCGTTCAGTGTCATCGTGCTGACCGTCTTTCTCGCCGATCAAATAACGAAGTCGCTCGTGCGCGTGTTCTGGAAAGAGCCTGCCGCCGAAGTGTTCTGGGATGCGATCATCGGATCGCATTTCAAGATGCGTGCGTCATCTGCCGAGCCGCTGCCGCTTTTGGGCGACTTGTTGCAGCTCGCTCATGTGCGCAACACGGGGGCGGCGTTCGGGCTGCTCCCCGGTTATCGACTGCTTTTTACGGCTACATCCGTCCTCATCGTGACAGCGATCATCATCTACATCGTCCATGTGCGTCCAACGGGGTGGCTGACAGTGACCGGGCTTGCGCTCGTGTGCAGCGGTGCCGTCGGCAACCTGGTCGATCGGGTGCTCATCGGCAGGGTGACCGACTTCCTGTACGTGGCCGTCATCGACTTCCCGGTGTTTAACATCGCTGACAGCGCGATCGTTGTCGGTGTCATCATAATCATCGGTATCCTGCTCTTTGGGTCGGGGTGTGAGGGTGCTACAGGCACCACCACAGACAGCGCCACGCCCACGCCCACCACAGACAGCGCCGCCCCATGAGCAGTTACTTCGAGCACTTTGTGGCCGAGGCCGAGGCCGGGATGCGCCTCGATACTGTGCTCGGCACACTCGACTTCCTGCCGAGCAGGACTGCGGGTGCGCGCCTTATCGAGGGCGGTCTTGTGCTTGTGGATGGCGAAGCCGTCAGCAAGAAGCACACAGTGAAAAGCGGCGAGCATATTGAGATCGAGGTGCCGGATCATGAGCCGAGCGACCTTGTGCCCGAACACATCGATCTCGACATCCGTTACGAGGACGAATACCTGATTGTGCTCTCAAAGCCTGCCGGGCTTGTGGTGCATCCGTCACAGGGGCACTGGACAGGCACCCTCGTACATGCGCTTTTGGCGCACGCTGATGAGCTTGGGACGATGCAGGGCGCAGATCGTCCCGGCATCGTGCATCGGCTCGACAAGGACACGAGCGGGCTTATGGTGGTCGCGAAGAACGACCAGGTGCAGGTCGCGCTGCAGGAGGCGATCAAGGTGCGGGCGGTGGACCGGCGCTATCTCGCGCTGGTGCACGGTTGGATCGCACCGGACACCGGTCTTGTAGATGCGCCGATCGCACGCGACATGCGGGATCGCATGCGCATGACGGTTTCCGACCGCGAGGGGGCCCGGCAGTCGGTCACGACATTTACGGTGCTAGAGCGTTTTGATGCCGGCACCTACGATGATGGGTTCACGCTGCTCGAATGCAAGCTCTACACCGGTCGCACGCACCAGATCCGCGTGCACATGGCGTATATCAAGCATCCATGTGTGGGCGATCAGCTCTACGGATCTGGGAGGCTCAAAGCCGACTTAGGGCTTGAGCGGCAGTTCTTGCACTCCTATCGTCTCAAGTTCAAACATCCGATAACCGGAGAGCAGCTGGGATTTACAGATCCGCCGTCTGCCGAGTTGGCGACAAGGCTCAAGCAGATAGCCGAGTTCTCGGTAGGACGTACTGACGCTGGCCGAGAAGCTGCCGAGCTGCTGGTTGCGTTATCATGTGGACAAGAAGGCGATTCAGAAAAAAATGGCTCCGGAGAAAGCGGCCCAGAAGAAAGCAACCTGGAAGAAAGCGATCTAAGGGTTGCCAATCAACCCGCTAATTGAGAGGGGGAAAACAACAGACAACTTCTTTGATAGATTCGGAAAAGATCCCCGTCTGAATCTTGTATGTGGCGTTGCGCTGATCCTGGTGGCAGTAGGCGCCCTCTGTTTTGGAGTCACCAAGAGTTCAAAATATCATACGATAAAAAATAACTTTACAAGAGCAGAAGCAATTATTATAGGCTGTGACCCGGATGCAGACACAGAGGATATGATAGATTATTGCACGGCGGCCCTTGAGTACTCGGTTGACGGAAAAATGCATAAATATACCTATAGGAATAAGACCGAAAGAACAATTGGCGTTAAAGATGTGCTGTATTACGATCCAGAGAGCCCGGAGAAAGTGTAGAAAGTGTATTTAGAAAATGGCTTGGGTGGGATTAGCTTCTGGTCTTTTATTATCGCAGGTGTAGCGGGAGTTGTTGGCGGAGGCTTTGTCTATACCTCTTTCTGGATTAAGGCAAAACAACAAAAGGCATCTTGAGCCGACCAGTAACTGTCCAGTAGTATTGCCATTCTTCCATCCGAAACGAGTTTCAAGGGATGTTGCCAGAAGCCTTTTGCCCTTCTTGCGATCATTGTATCGCCAAGTCCCTTGTGGGCTCTCATAAGCGCTTGACCTGGTTAGGTCGAATCATTGGAATGCCGATACAAATCTAACCGGGTCTGCTAGGACAGCGGGAGACGAAAATGCGCAAAAATATCCCGTTCTTCAATAGAATCAGCGTTCGGGTAATGGCCATGCTGCTGATGCTGTTCGCTATTACTGCTGTTGCCGCCAGCATGGTCAGCCAAAAGAGTATCCGCCGTGTGTACGAAGAGAATTTCACCGAGCGGGTGCTGCTTACCAATGATTTGATGGGTGATGCCCTTGAGGTTGAGGATGTGGAATATTTTGTAACACTCATGAAAAATCAGGATGCCGATTTCCAGCAAAAGCAAATCCAGTTTTATCACGACCGGAATAGATTAAGGGAGTTGCGGGAAAAAGGTGCGCCTGCCAAAGCGCAACAGGAACTGTTAGACCGTTTAAAGAGCTTCAACAATGAGTTGAAGGTTTTCAAAACAGAGAGGTACTGGAACGTCGTGGCTCAGCTGAGCCACCTTAAAGAAATCAGCCATTCAACATACCTCTATGTTATGGCTGATACAGGTCTGGTAAATGAGGACGGGGAACCGCTGCACGTGTTTATTTTTGATGCGGACGATGACAAGACCGCATACGGCGGCCTCAGCCTTGACGAAAGCCTGTACATTGACGGATTGGGAACGAGCGATGTCAGTCTCGAATCCATAAGAACGATGTATGCAACAAAAAAACAGATGGATCATGTTGACTATTACGACGATGTCTACGGCAAGCTTTATTACGCCTACACACCCATAGTAAACAATAGCGGCGACGTGGTTGCGGTTCTTGGAACCGATCTTGATTTAGGGGGCATGAACAGTGCGATTGCACGCACCGCGGTAGTGTTCAATGTGATCTTTCTTGCATTCTTCATTGCCATGCTCCTTTTGGTCTTTGTTTTTCTGCGCCGCAGTATCGTCAGGCCGTTGAGCAGTCTTACGGATACAGCCCGTGAGCTGGCAGAGGGGAATGTGTATTTGGTTATGCCAGAAACGACCCTAAAGCAGCGAGGCGAGATCGGCATGCTGGCGGGCGCTATCAACGATATGGGCTTTACGTATCAAGAAATGATCAGCAACACGGGGAAATTGTTTGAAGCTGCGAACGTAGGCAAACTGGATGCCCGCAATGATGCCGAGAAATTCAAAGGGGACATCCAAAACCTGATCAACCAGATCAACAATACGCTTGACTCGATTACGCGGTACCTGAACAGTCTGCCCAGCGGCATTTTTATCATGAGCAAGGAGCTCGACACATATTTCGAGAACGATTCGTTTGTCCACTATTTTGGCGATACGTCTGCGCTGGAGTTCCTATCGAATGTGTTTCTGCAGGATGGGAAAGACGACGTAAGCTTAAGCCTGCAGGAGAAGCGCGCACGTCTCAAAGAACAGGTTACCGCGATACTTGAGCAGGACAATCAACACACGACTGCCTGGATCAACGACCAATGTTTCTCAATAATCTTCAAAGAAATCGTCTTGTCGGACGAGAAAGCCGAAAACAGCATATTGGTCATTGCGGTTAATATCACTGACCTTATGCGGGAAAAAGAGAACGCACAGGCAGCGGCTGAGGCGAAAAGCTCTTTCCTCTCCCGCATGAGCCATGAGATGCGTACTCCCATGAATGCGATCATCGGCATGGCGAAGGTCGCAGAAGCCACGGACGACGTTGCCAGGCTGAAATACTGCCTTTCCACGGTCGGTGCCTCATCTGAACATCTTTTGGGCATCATCAACGATGTTTTAGATATGGCAAAGATCGAGGCAGGCAAATTCGAGCTTGAGAATGTTCCAATGAACATAGAGAAAATGTTGATGAAGGTCTGCAATATCGTTATTGACAGCACGGAGAAAAAGAGCCAGAAGTTCGAGGTAGTGATAAGCAAAGACCTGCATTTGAATTACAGCGCAGACGGCCTCAGGCTTTCCCAGGTTCTAATGAATTTGCTTTCAAATGCCATGAAATTCACCCCAGAAGGTGGAAAGATAACGCTTGCCGTTGAAAAAGTCGGAGAAAAAGAGAGCATGAGCACCCTTCGGTTCTCCGTCTTTGATACGGGAATAGGCATGACAAGTGAGCAGATCGCTCGGCTGTTCGATGCCTTCGAGCAGGCAGACGGCAGCGTTTCTAGAAGGTTTGGCGGCACGGGGCTCGGCCTTGCCATCTCAAAAAGCATCGTGGAAAAGATGGGCGGGCGTATCTCGGTGGAGTCAACACCGGGGAGTGGCTCCACTTTTATGTTTGATGTCGATCTTGAATGCGCACCCCATCAAAATGCCATTGTCTTTGACGGTATCCGTCCCGAGGATATCCGTTTATTGGTTATAGAGAACGATGGCGACACGAGAGAACGCTTCTTAAGTATAACCAAGAGCTTTGGCATAACTGCAGACTCGGCTGCAAGCGAAGATGAGACGTTTGCCATGGTGGAAACAGCCGTGGGCACGAAAAGCGCGTACGATGTCATCTTCCTTGATTATGGCATGTCAGGCATAAACGGGATTGATTTTATAAACCGGCTCAGTAGCAGGATCGACAAAAACACCATCGTTGTCGTCACGACGCATCTGGAATGGTATCGAATTGAGAGGCTTGTATCTAAAAACGGCATCACCCGCTGCATCACCAAACCCCTCTTCCCCTCATCCATCCTAGATGCGATCAACGATGTCGTGGGGACAGCGCTTGAATCCTCGGGTACGAGATCTGGGATGACCAGGGAAGTCCCAGACCTATCCGGTTCCTGCATCCTTTTGGCAGAAGACTTGGAGATAAACCGCGAGATCGTATTGGCGCTGCTTGAGCCTACACATCTGGCAGTCGACTGCGCGCAGGATGGTGTGCAGGCACTCGACATGTTCGTCAAGTCGCCTGACAAATACGACATGATACTCACGGATGTCCAAATGCCGGGTATGGACGGGTATGAGGTGACACGTAAAATCAGGGCACTTGATACCCCCAAAGCAAAGAGCATCCCTATCATTGCTATGACCGCAAACGTGTTTCGCGAGGATGTGGAAAAATGTTTGGATGCTGGCATGGACGACCATATCGGGAAGCCGCTCGATTTTGATGATGTCTTGGAAAAACTGAAAAAGTATCTAAAACAGTGATCCCCGCCGATTCCTGCTGCGTGCCTAATTGAAAGGCAAAGCGTAGTTGCGTTCCGTCCACGCTTTAAGCCTTTCTTTTACAGCAAAAAAGCGCAGCATTCACCAAATCGCCTGGTAGACCCGGGTATTTCACGGAATGTGCCTGATTATTTCCCCTGCGGTAATCTTGCTTTCGCAAGCAGTCCCTTGACC
>Ga0123353_10002232_pt1 | contig 24004 bp, 21 predicted proteins | sample TergutLab28metaG_3_FD_92763 | JGI IMG/M metagenome (GOLD analysis project Ga0123353, IMG submission 92763) | Labiotermes labralis P3 segment gut microbial communities from Petit-Saut dam, French Guiana - Lab288 P3 | ecosystem: Host-associated > Arthropoda: Insects > Digestive system > Gut ... | reverse complement strand
GGAACAACATCGAATTGGGAAAAACAAAAGTTTTTCCTTTGTATCAACAAGAAATGTTACAGAAAAATCACGTCCGTGTCAAGAATCCGGTGGAAATAGAATAATTTTAGCTATACCGGAGCCAGTATATCTTTTTCCTTATGATTTTTCATGTTCCGGAGGTCTGGATTTTTACGGCTTTTTACGGTAAAATCATCGGACAAGTGTTGGATCAATATTTCAAAATATACTCAAGGCCGGTTTGGAGTTCCCGAAGAGTGACCATCCGGTTCCAGTATAAATGCACCAAAAATTCGACGAGGATTAGTATGTCTCCTTTGCCGACACAACCCAAAAAACTATCTCTGGCGGTTTTGATTTCCGGGACAGGTCGCACATTGAAAAATCTCCTGGAACACATTGCGTCGGAAACGTTGGCCGCCGAGATCCGAATGGTCATTGCGAGCACCCCTCACGCCAAAGGGCTGCAATACGCGGAACAGGCGTCGATTCCTATCCAAATTGTGGAGCGACAAGACTTTGAGAGTCGTGAAGACTTCAGCCGGTCGATTTTTCACTGTTGTGATGAGGCCGACATCGATTATGTTATTCTTGCAGGATACATTAAGCTCCTTGAAATCCCGGACAATTACAAAAATCGTGTCCTGAACATCCATCCGTCCCTGATTCCGGCGTTTTCCGGTCAAGGTTACTACGGTGACCACGTTCATGAAGCCGTGCTTCGTTATGGTGCAAAAATCACCGGTTGTACCGTCCATTTCGTCGATAACGAGTATGACCGCGGCCCGGTGATTCTCCAGCGGGCCATTGATGTCCGGGAAGATGATGACGTCACCTCGTTGAATGACCGTGTTTTCGAGCTGGAACGGCTCGTTTATCCGGAGGCGCTTCAACTTCTTGCCGACGGAAAGATCAAAGTCGACGGCCGTATCGTTCAGATTTCGAAATAACCTCTTTTGACGAAATAACCTTCTTTTGGAGGGCCGTTTTCATGTTGAATCGCGAGGAATACATCGAACAGGCGTTTTTTTTTCGAACGTTTCGGGAACGGCTCGAAGAGGGACGGTCGGCCCAGGAAATTCTCGCCATGATGAAAGCTGAAGTCCTCGCCTCGACCAAACTCCCGATGGCGATTGACTTTTTGTTGACAGAAATGCGTCTTTCCGGAGAGTTTTCCCCTTCCATGCTGCGGCTTGGACATTATTTCACCCGATTTCAAACATTTATTGTCCAACAATCCGAAAAACCGTCGGGAAAGTTTGATTTCCGGATCGCCCTGAGAATACTCGAAAATGAGGCAAAATTCAGAGCCGAAGAAACGTTTACCGTTCAGGGACTGTTTTTCTATCAGTTCGAGGTTGTTTGCCGCAACCGGCTGGGCTACGACGAGGGCATCGAAGCAATCGGCGAAGACTCCGTCTACGACGTCGACTGGCGGGACTGGTTCAAAATCGTTCACGCGCAACTCGGCGTGATTGATTTTGCCGACATGATCTATGTCCGGAGCGATTATTACAGGAAAAAACCTGCCGAGGAAAATATCCCGACGTTGTTTAATGAACGGGAGGGACGGATTGCCCACGCCACCCGGGGACGCGACCCGCTCTATCTTTTTTCGGCCCTTTCACGCCACCTGAACTACCCTGAAGTTCCGCGGCAGAAGCGGGCCACCGAAGAAGACAACTTCATTCTTCTGCTGAGACAACGCGTCGATCTTTTGGAAAACCGCCTGAAATTGCTCGAAGAAGAACTCCGCGGCGGAATCAACCTCAACCGGTTTTATACTCGGGAAGACGAAAAATAACGGAAATATTGCGGTCCAGCGGCACGCTGGGCGATGCAACTGCAAGTTGCCCGTCGGAGACATTTTGTAACGTCCTATGGTGCAATGTTTCACAACTTTCCAAATCGACCAACTCTGAACGCCATAGCAAAGGACATTTAAAAGTGCTTCCCGACTTCCCCGGCTCATTCCCACTCAATGGTTGCGGGGGGTTTTGAGCTGATGTCGTAGGCGACGCGGTTGACGCCGGCAACTTCACGGATCACGCGATTTGATATACTTTCGAGAACATGATACGGCAGTCGGGCCCAATCTGCGTGGACGAAATCCTCCGTGACGACGCACCGGACGACAACCGCGTTTTCATAAGTCCGCTCATTGTTGGAAACACCGACACTTTGAACCGGAAGAAGCACGGCAAAAGCCTGGGACACGTCCCGGTAAAGTCCTGCGTTTTTGATTTCCTCAACCACGATGGCGTCTGCTTCACGGAGAATGTTCAGGCGTTCTTTCGTGACTTCGCCAAGACACCGAACGGCAAGCCCCGGTCCGGGGAAGGGATGACGCCAGACCATCTCTTCGGGAAGCCCCAGCTGCATCCCGAGTTCACGGACCTCGTCTTTGAACAGTTCACGAAGAGGTTCAACAAGATCAAATTCGAGATCGTCCGGCAGTCCGCCGACATTGTGGTGCAGTTTGATGGTGCTTGCCGGGGTTTCCGAGGTCCCTCCGCTTTCAAGAATATCAGGATAAACTGTTCCTTGGGCGAGAAATTTTGCCCCTTGAATTTTTGCCGCTTCCTCGGAAAAAATGTCGATGAAAAGGTGTCCGATTGTCTTGCGTTTCAATTGCGGCTCCACGATGCCGGCAAGTTTTTCCAGATAAACCGACTCGGCGTCCACAATCCGGAGGTCGGTTTGAAAATGACCGGTAAATTCCTTTTGGACCGACTTCCTTTCACTTTTCCGCATCAGGCCGGTGTCCACGAAAATACAGGTCAGTTGTGTTCCGACAGCCCGGGAAAGCAACGCGGCAACCACCGCCGAATCGACCCCGCCGGAGAGGCCGCAAATGACCCGTTCCTGGCCGATCTGTTCCTGCAGCCGGCTGATCGTGTTTTCTGCAAAAGATTTCATGGTCCAATCGCAAAGACAACCACATTTCCCGACGAATTTCCCGATTTCCGTTTTCAACGCGGCGGAAGTTGCCGGAACCTCGCAAAAAACGAGCGAATCAGTAGGGACGGTGAAGAATTTTTGGCTCATCCCCACGGCAAGAATCGGAATATTCAAATCAAGGAGTTCTTTTTCCCATGTCGAGAGGTTTTCGGACAGAAAATCTTCCCGGGCATCTGCCAGAATCAGTCCCTTGGGGTGAATGGCACGAATTTTTTCTATCGGTGTCGAACCGGGGAGAATCCGGCAATAGACGTGACTTTGTCGGACCCGCCGGGCAATCAATTGCGTGGTCGGAACGCCGAAATCAAGAATGAGAAGTGTTTCGCAATTCATTTTAAAGAGTTTTATGGAAAATCGCATCAATTATTTATTGGAAGTTGCACTGAATCACTAAGAACATATATTACTACGTTTTTAACAGAGAAAATGAGGCAGAAATCAATAAAAAGGATACCGCCAAAATGCCCTCCCTAAAATGGTAAGGGATTTTGTAGGATTTTGGGAGGGGGGAGGGGACAGGATTTATATTCAAGCCGGTCGGAGCGGTCATTCGGCCAACAGACGTTCCAACCGCGAAGCGTATATGCGATGCAACGGCACGTTGCCCCGCCGGGAGGCATTTTTTAAAGTCCTTTGACATGTGCGTTCATGGTTGGTCGATTTGGAAAGTTGTGAAACGTTGCACCTATTTTCCGAAGTAGTGATTCAGCGGAAGAAGTTGCGTGAGGACGAGGATGATGACGAAGCCGCTACAGCCGACGACGGTGTGCAAGACGGTAACCGATTTGAGCGTGTCTGTTTCGCTGATTCCGGCCATGCGGCAAGTCAGCCAAAATCCGCTGTCGTTCATCCAGGATGTAACGAGTGAACCGGCACTGATCGCCAGGCCGAGATAGGCGAGGTTGAATCCCAGCGATTCGGTGGTCAGTCCCAAGGGGCCGACGATCGACGCGGTGGTGAGCATAGCCGTCGTGCTTGATCCGAGCGAGAGCTTGAAAACCGAGGCGAGACAAAACGCGGCGATCAGCACGGACAGGCCGGAAACGCCCGACTCGTTTTCAAACATCGTTTCGACGGCACCGCGAATACCGGCATCTTGCAGCATCAAACCGAACGCACCGCCTGCCGCCGTAATCAAAATAATCATGCCGGCGTCGAGCAAGGCCGATTCGATGTCCTTTTGCATTTCTTCCTTCGTTGCGATTTTCCGCTGATGATAAACGAGCAACGCAAGCAACGCAGCCAGCATCATGGCGATTTCCTTACTGCCGATGACTCGAACGAAATTGACCCAACCGGGCGCGGGAGTCGGCACAATCGCTTTCGGATTCACCATGTTATCCGGCGTGATGACGGCCTTGAATTCCACTGATTCGACCGTGATTTCGAGCCGTTTTTTGTCCCTGGTGACATCCGCCTTGACACCGTCCATTGCGTTAATGATGTCGGCTTGTTGCGCCATCGTCACGTCGGTTTTGTACGCCATATCGACAAACGAGCTGACCGTAATGAGAACGATTGGCAACAGCACCGGAAGCAGGGACCAACCCAGTGAAGGAAGTTGCTTTTCCCGCTCTTCAAGGGAAAACTGTTCGTCCGACGTCGTATTTTCGGATTCCGTTTCGCTCACGGGAAGGTGGATTTTCGGGTTCGGCAGGTACCAATCAATCAAATAGGCCGCACCGATTCCGAAAGGAAAGATCAAAGCACCGACGATCAGTCCGATCAGGATCATGTGCCCGACTTCAATGCCGAGATACGACGCAATGGCAAGCGGGCCGGGCGTCGGCGGGACCATGGTGTGCGTAATCATCGCCCCGGCACAAACGGCCATAATGCAGAGCATGTAATTTTTACGCACCCGCATGTAAAACGATCGGGCCAGCGGAACGAGCAGGAAAAAGACCGTGTCGTAAAACACCGGAATCGAAAGCGTGAAACCGCTCGCCCCCAGTGCCAGCGGGAAACGTTTCTCGCCGAGTACGCGGCAGAACGCAATGACGATTTTTTCCGCCGCACCGCTTCGCATCATGCACACGCCGATGATCGCGGCCATGCAGATGACGAGGCCGATTTTTCCGACGGATTCGCCAAGAGCCTCCCCCACTCGTTCGCCCTTAACGGCCCAATCGCCTTCGGCCAAAAAACTCACCACCAGTGCCGCACAAATCAGGGCCAAAAATGCGTTTGTACGCAACACGAGCACCATCACAACGACAACGGACACACCAATCAACAGGATCAATAGCGGACTCATGCAAAACCATCTTCTTTAATATTTAGGCCGTGTTGATACTAACACCATGGGGTGTTTAGACAAACAGTTAGTGAAGATAGAAAAACTTCTGGCAGATCAAAATCATTCCATTTGCTTCTCAAAGTACCAGTATTGTAACGATTTCATCTAAAAAATCCAATAGTGCCAATACGTCCTAAAGATTGACCTCTTGGGGGGGATTTTCGATATTATGGAGGATTTTTAATAGAATTCTCTGCTCCAGGGCGGTGTCACGTCCCATGGCAATCCACCCTTGGGAAACGGGGGTTGCCGTTTCCATCTCGTAAAGAGGTTTGATCGTTGTGTCGCGACGGAAATTTGTTGCGCCCGAGTTGGCTCTCAACGGTCGTTCGAGGTTTTCCATCTCCCGATAGACCGCCACGGCAACGGAAAAACCGCCGTTTTCCGGAATGACACGAACCGTTGCCTTGCGTTGGATTGTCTGGAGAGTCGATTCGAGTCGTTCTTGGGCAGAAACCGAATCTTTATACCACGGCTCGAGATATGTTGCCGCCGATTGGGGAAAAGTATCGATCCGGCCTTCGCTGAGGACATTTCCATACGTTCTGACCGGTTCTTCGCGACTGATCACGAAATAATCATCCACTGCATCGACAACACGGTCCCAAACAAAATCAGGATTAGAGTTTGCAACAAAAATCGGATTCGGCGGCGGTGTCGCCTGCATCCCCGGAATCATCTCGGAAAGAGGATCACTCACGCAACCGGAAAACGGAGCGAAAATCATTGCAAAAAGCGCGAAAAAGAAGGGAAGCCGTATCCGTCGGTTGAAGAACATCTCTTGTTTTCCGTACCACTTTCCGATTCTGGTCCTGATAATGCTTAATGACATCAATAATGGCATCAATATTGAAGTGTCGCAAATATCGGCGGGAACAGCAAGGGGAATTTTCAGAAATTGCAATAATTTTTAAAAATCGGCCAGTCGGACAATCGTCGACGCAATGAAAATTCATTCGGACAACCAACCGTTGCATCACCCTGCGTGCCGCTGGACTGCAATATTCCTCAATAATTCCTCGCGAGTTTTATACCGGAATCGCTAACCGGAATCGCTATTGAACGGTCATTTTCACGCCCAGTCTTTTCCTTCGATCATGAATTTCAGCCCCATCAGTTGGGCGATGTCACGGAAATTGTCGAGGTGATCACCGTAGAACAAAACGCGGTGCAGGAGTGTCATCATGTCTTTGCCGAGGACGTTTCCACCCCATTTATCAAAGAGTTCACGGGCGGAACTGCTCGTCACTTCCGTCACAACCTGCGTTCGGCAACCTCGGTCGTCGAAGTCGCAGACTTCGCGGATGATGCCGGTCGAAACAAGAATCGAGTCGTTGTTTGCCAGTTTGCTCCACGTCACTTTGCGACTGATGTCGCGGTCCATGAGCACCTTGACCGACGCGCCACGGTTGTCGTCGCGATGCGTCCGGATGACAAACGGAAGGCGAACGGACTGCGGACCGTCCATCTTTGTCGGGGAAACACAATGGGCGTGAATGACGGCGTTTTGGGACAGGTCCATGAGCGGGTCGGTGATGAAACCGGGAAGCCCTGTCGCGTAGAGGAACATCAACATCGTGAGTGTTGAGTCCATGTCCGCCTCGCAGGCACCGACCGCTCCGTCGTCGAGAATACGGCTGAAACCGAGGCACGGATAACCGAGAATATCAATCGGGATACCGCCAAGACACTTCATCGTCAGTGCTCGCGCCCGATGATCTTTCATCAGTTTCTTCATGGCGAAATATGTCTTGCACGACTTGATGATCTCCTCACGGCTCGGTTCGCGAATCTCCTTGGCCTGTTTGATCCAGTATTCTTCCGCTTCGGCGACAGCTTCGGCCTCCGGAATCGACCGGTGGACTTCGACAAACTCTTCCGGGGTGATGTGGATGACTTCCGTTCCGAATTTTTCCGTCACTTTGGCGTAATCACAAGCTGCCGGCGTTCCCGACGCACAACCGGGTTTGCCGACCATGATCAGTTTCGCGCTTTTCATACGAACCGGAACCCGAAGGAGAGCAACCAGTCGCTCGACTTCACTGAGGTCGCGAGACGGCGACATGATGACTTTCGCGCCGCTTCGTTGCATGGTCGGGACATACATCCAGTCGTGACCACTGAACGGTTGGGAGTATATAGCCACGGGCAATTCCGTTGACGCAAAAGCGGCAAAAGGAGCGGCATTGCCAAACGCAAGATGAATCACAAGAACGGCATCGGCTTTCTGTTCCGCGATCTTGGGCAGCAGGTTGTTTGCTGCTTCCACATTGTTCGTGATGAGGTCGCCACCGAGGAATTCAACGTCGCCGAGCTTTTTTCCAACCTCATTCAGACAAGGGGCAAAGACGTCTCGAATTTCAGCCGGGGCGTCAAATTCCGGCTTGGGCCACGCTCCCCCGGTTCCAAGATAAACGACGTAAATTTTGACCGGCGGCTGTTGATCCCATTCGTCGTTCGAAGTCGGCAAAGCGGCACCAAGCGACGATTGTCCGCCAAGAAGCAAACTGGTCGAAACCGCTCCGGTGGTTCCCAAAAAAGCACGACGCGAAATTCCGTTGCAAAGATCACACATGGTTTTGCCCTTTCTGAATGGCTTGGAACTTATAAGACTGTAGGCATTAGGCTTTAGACTGTAAGTATTAGATTTCAGACTGTCTTCCTCCTGGTTTTTACATGCCGTAGGGTACTACAGCCTACAGTCTAAGGCCTATAGTCTAAAGTCTATAGCCTCACATGATCATTGTCAATAAAATTCTTACCTTATCGCACAACTTGGCATTCTTATTGACGCATAAAACAAAATTCGCAGCATCGTCTTTGTCGGCCAAGAGGAAATCATTGCCGGATTGAACACAGAGAGTCAGAAAAAGCACAGAATTCAAAGTGTAAGTATTGCACTTTATCCCCTCTATTCCAAATTCCGCACTATTTCATGACTTATTGAAAAATATTTGAAAGTGTCGGCTTGACATCTCCAAAAATTCGGGTAAATTCAGGCATATCTGATAAATGTAACATAACCATCATCAATTTTTGGACTTTGCCCCCATCGTCTAGCCCGGCCCAGGACACTGGATTCTCAGTCCAGGAACAGGGGTTCGAATCCCCTTGGGGGTACTTCCGTCACTTTCTGAAAATTGGCTGTTAATTCTGCATCTTACTGAAACAGGTCGTAACTCATTGAAAACAAAGGAAGTTACGGCCTGTTTTTGTTTCTTGGAAGAAGTATCATTCTCACCTGTTTTCATGCCATTTCCACCCTCTACCGACGCTAACTGCACACGATTTTGCACACTCGATTTTGTAGGGTTTGGCGTTGGTATATCACAACTTAGGGCATTTGTCATGACATCATTTGCCCCTTTTTTGCCACGAGCTTTCTCAAAATCCTCATTCTTGATTCTCGTATAATGTTTCAAAGCAATTTCAGGAGAGTGTCCTATCCATGCCGCTATTGTGTGGATTCCGATTTCCGGGTATTTTCCGTTATACAAATCCGTGACCAGAGAACCCCTCATATTGTTCCCCGGCATCGGCCAAGGATTCAACCCGGCTCTCAGCACGATCTTGTCAAACCTAGTCCCCTATCAAATCTAAAATTGTGGGTAAAGTTTTTGAGTTTGATGCAGGCGTCTTTGGTGGTGAATTGCCAAATTACGCCCTTTCCGGAGTCGTTGCGGGCGTTTTGCCACGCCTCGACCTCGTGGCGGTATGTTTCCCTATCGCCGATGCGACGGTTCAAGCATTGCTTCGGCAAAATTCTCAACTCGATCTCCGCAACGTTGAGCCAACTGCCGTGCTTCGGCGTGTGGTGAATCTCCAATCACTTCGCATACGCCCTTGCCTGTTCGTATCATTTTTATTGGGTTTTTTTCTCCAAAACAGGCTTCCCAACCTTGGGATAACCAAAACCACTCTCATCATCTGATCGTCGATATACGAAAATAAAACCCTTGCCTGTATCAGGCGTCAAGCGGATTTCAGCAAGGTCCAAGGGTTTCGTCAGCAACCGTGGCCGTCTCAATCATCCGGAGAACGCCGACTTTGACCTCCGGCGGTAGTTCCGACCATACAGAATTGATCGTTTCGAGGGCTTGTCGATCTTCGGGGGAAAGGGTGGGATTTTCACCAAATGCAAGTGTTTTTACAGAATAGGCGTTTTCGTTTTCAGCGTAATTACTTATGTCGTAATGGAATGCGTTATTGTTACATATTCCATTGTAGAATGGTGAGAAAAAAGGTGAAATGGCTTTTCTCTTTATTCCTCTTTTGCTCTTTCCTCGTTTCCTTTTTCCTTTGTTTTTTCAAAAAATTCTGAAAATTTTCTTTTCCCTCTTCCCGGCAGAAAAAAATAGGTTAGAATAACAATACTTGTAAAACTTCTGTGAGCAAGTAGATTAAGTGATTTCTTGTTATCTGCGATTTTATTGACTTTTTCGGTCATAAAGCAGATACAAAACGATTGTCGTCCCGACAATTAATGGTTATGTAATCCGGTAATTCAAGGGTTATGTAAGTGGGCGACGCAAAAAATGCTTCTTTTTTCTGAATTCTCGAAATAGTTCGAGGAAGAAGAACGTTGTTTTTTGACCCGGCACTTTCCGGGGTTGTTCGGTATCTGTCTTTCAAGACAATGATCGAAGGAGAAAAAATTGAATCGCGTTCTTATTATCGGAGCCGGCGGTGTCGGCCGTGTTGTCGCCTTTAAATGCGCTCAAAATTCTGATGTTTTCGGTGAGATAACGTTTGCAAGTCGGACAAAATCCAAATGTGATGCCATTGCCGCTGATCTTCCCCGAAAGGTCAATACGGCTCAGGTTGACGCCGACAACGTCCCCGAACTTGTCGCCCTGATTCGTGATGTCCAGCCGAATCTAGTGATCAATGTGGCGCTGCCGTATCAGGATTTAACCATTATGGATGCCTGTCTCGAAACCGGCGTCAATTATCTCGATACGGCAAATTACGAACACCCGGACGAAGCAAAATTCTGTTATGGGCCGCAATGGGAATATCATGATCGATTCAAAAAAGCCGGACTGATGGCCCTGCTCGGCAGCGGTTTTGATCCCGGCGTGACGAATGTGTACGTTGCCCGGGCGAAAAAACACCATTTCGATCGGATGGACACAGTGGACATTCTCGATTGCAACGGCGGCGACCACGGTTATCCGTTCGCGACAAATTTCAACCCGGAAATCAACATCCGCGAAGTCTCGGCCAAAGGTCGGTATTATGAAAACGGCGGCTGGCATGAAACGGAGCCGCTGTCGGTCAAAAAAACGTTCGATTTCGCCGAGGTGGGACCAAAAGAGATGTATCTTTTGTACCACGAGGAGATGGAATCGCTGGTGAAACACTTTCCGGAAGTGAAACGGATGCGATTTTGGATGACGTTCGGGCAATCGTACCTGACGCACCTGGGCGTGCTGGAAAACGTCGGCATGACGCGAATCGACCCGGTGATGTTCGAAGGACGCGAGATTATTCCGCTGCAATTTTTGAAGGCGTTACTCCCCGATCCGGCGTCGCTCGGCCCGCGAACGGTCGGCAAAACGAATATCGGCTGTTGGGTTCGTGGCGTCAAAGACGGCAAGCCCCAAACGTATTACATTTACAACGTCTGCGACCACCAGACATGTTACAAGGAAACCGGCGCCCAGGCGGTCAGTTACACGACAGGCGTTCCGGCGGCGGTTGGCGCGGCGATGATGTTGCAAGGAAAATGGTCCGGCCAAGGGGTCTTCAACATGGAACAGTTCGACCCCGACCCGTTCCTCGACCTCGTCACCAAGTGGGGTCTGCCCTGGGTCGAAACCTTTCCGGATGCCGATGAAATCTGAAGTAGAACATAGCCTCTTCGGTCTGAAAGGCAGGAACATAACAGCCCATGACAAAAAATTTTGGAACAATCAACCCCGTGGACATTAAAACCATTTGGAAAAATGAACCACATGATTTTACTCCGTGGTTGGCAGGTAACCTCAATGTTCTTGGAGACCTCACCGGGCTTGACCTTGAGTTGATTCGCTGTGAAGCGGATGCCGGCGACTTCAGAGTTGACATACTTGCAAAAGATTTGAATACAAGTCGAACGATCGTCATCGAAAATCAGTTCAATTCAACCGATCACAAACATCTTGGACAGTTAATCACTTATGCCTCGTATCACAAAGCGGGAGTTGTTATTTGGCTTGCAGAAGAAATTCGTGAGGAACACAGAGCTGCGATAGATTGGCTCAACAATATCACAGACGATACGATTGGTTTTTTCGCTGTTGAAATTAACGTAATACAAATTGACGATTCCAAACCCGCATTGGATTTTAAGTTGAAGGCATCTCCAAACGAATGGCAAAAGTCAGGAACTGGTGAAATTTCACCGAAAATGGTTTTGTACAAGAATTTCTTTCAGGATTTAATAGATGAACTTCGGACAAAACACAAATTCACAAATGTAAAAGCGGCACAGCCACAATCTTGGTATTCTTTTTCATCCGGTTTTACAGGTATTTTCTACAGCGCATGTTTTGCAAGAGGTGAGAGAGTTCGAACTGACATATATATAGACACTGGAAAAGCCGAAGACAACAAAAGTTTTTTCAGAGAACTTGAAAAGCAAAAACAAGAAATAGAAAAAGAAGTTGGAGCCTCTTTAGAATGGGAAATTTTAGAGAACAAACGAGCTTCAAGAATTGCACTTTACAGGCAAGGAAGCATAAACGATGACGAAACAACATTGAAGGAAATCAAAGATTGGTGCATTGATCAATTATTGAAATTCAAAGAAGTTTTTGAAAAACGATTGAAGACAGCAACAGACAAAATAACCGCCGCCAACATGCAGTTTGACGCAAGTGAAGAAGGTGCAAAATAATATCATAATATCATGGTAGTCAATTTCGACCGGATATTGAAGCTTGTCCGTGCTGTGTCACAAAGAATGTTAAAAAAGTTTCTTCTTACTATATACTACAGGGAGATGAATCATGGCAAAATATCAAATAAGAAATACGACGACTCAGGGCATTATTGGCGGGGTGGTGGTTGTTTTACTGCTCCTGGTTGGCGTGCTTGTTTTTTCTTCGGCGCGAACGGTGCAGGTCGGACATGTCGGGGTTGTCACGTCGTTTGGGAAAATCATCAACGGGACGCTTGATCCCGGCTTGCATTTTGTGATGCCGTGGCATTCGGTTGTTCCGATCGACTGCCGGGTCAAAAACACAATGGAAAAGACAGCCTGTTACAGCAAAGACCTGCAACAAGTCGAAGTGGACCTGTCGATTTTGACGACACTCAACAAAACCAATGCTGTTCATGTTTACGAAACGATCGGGCTGCAATATCTCAACCAAGTCAAGCCGCGCGTGTTCGAGATTTTGAAACAACACGTCGCCAAATATGAGGCCGAAAAACTGATCGAAAGTCGCGAGAAAATTCGGGACGAAGTCCTCAAAACGTGTCGGGAACGACTGCTGGAAATCGTTGACGTGCAGGATGTTGTCATTGCTAATTTCGATTTCAGTAAGGAGTATGAACAGGCCATTGAACGGAAACAGGTTGCCCTACAAGACAGTTTGCGGGCGGAAAACGAATTGAAAAAAGCGAAAATCGAAGCCGAACAGGCCATCGAAACCGCAAAAGGAGAAGCCGAAGCGATCACGATTCGCGGTGAAGCGATCCAGTCCAGTCCTGCTGTCGCCCTTTTGGACGCCATCAAAAAATGGGACGGCAAGCTCCCCCAATCGGTCGTGTTCGGTGGCGGTGATATTCCCGTCGTGTTTCCGGTCAAGTGAGCTTGAACCGTTCGCAGTTTTGTTTTTCACAAAGGACTCAAAGGTATTCATGATGACTCATTTTCTTCCGATCTTGTTTTTTCTGGCCGGTTTTATCGGTGTTTTGATAGGATACTTTGATTCGTCAGCCCGGTTTACATTTCCCACCCCGGTTTATCCCTACCCTTTTATTGCCGGCATTGTTTTTATTGCAACAGGAGGAATCATCTGGGCACTTGTCGATCTCAAATTATCGATGGATCAACAAAAAAAAGACCGTCAATGATATCGTCAATGACGTGATACACGTTTTGAATGAATTTCCATTGGAAAACTTGGAAAACAAAGAAACCAAGATAGAAACAACATAACACCATTGTTTTTTACCCTTTTTCCTTTCACCTCTAACCTTTTACCTTTCACCTGCCATGAACGCATCTTTTGCTCTTCCTGATTTTGATTACACGAAGTTTGACATTCCAACGCCGTATTACGTGATTGACCGTGCCCGACTTCGCCGGAACATGCAGCTTTTGAAACAGGTTCAGGACCGTTCCGGGGCCAGGATTTTGCTTGCCCTGAAGGCGTTTTCCAGTTGGGGGTTCTTCGACGAAATGGAACCGTACCTCGCCGGGACCACCGCCAGCAGCATTTACGAAGCCCGACTTGCCAAGGAACAGTTCGGCAAAGAACTTCATGTTTATTCAACCGCCTACTCCAAGGCTGAGATCAAATACCTGACCACGATTGCCGACACCATGGTTTTCAATTCCGTGAACCAGTGGAAAACATTTCAGCCGCTGCTCAACAAGTCGGGACGCGAAATCGAGGTCGGACTTCGCATCAACCCGGAGTATTCCGAAGTCCAGATCGAGATGTACAATCCCTGCACCAGTCGGTCGCGGTTCGGCATTCGTGAAGACGGTCTTTACGGGGTGTCGCTCGACGGCGTTGACGGATTTCATTTCCACACAATCTGTCAGCAAGGTTCCGACGTTCTCGAACGGACGCTGCTTCACGTCGAGCAGCGATTCGACCGTTATTTTCCCATGCTCAAGTGGATCAACTTCGGCGGCGGTCACCACATCACGCGGCTCGGTTACGACATCGACCATCTTTGCGAGTTGCTCGCTGATTTCCATGAACGGACCGGACTCCAGATTTACCTTGAGCCGGGCGAAACCCACGTTCTGTATTCCGGGTTCCTCGTCACGTCGGTGCTCGACATCATTGCCAACCCCAACAACCTGAGCGTGGTGATTGTCGACACCTCGGGAACGGCCCACATGCCGGACGTGCTCGAAATGCCGTATGTGCCGGAGATCATCGGCGCCCGACGCGTCGTGGAACTGGCCGACGCTCCGCTCGAAAGCGGGCGATACAAGTATATTGTCGGCGGAAAAACATGTCTTTCCGGCGACATCATCGGTGAGTACCAGTTCAAGAAACCGCTTATCGTCGGCGACCGGCTCATCTTCAGCGACATGGCCCAATACACGATTTGCAAGAACACGATGTTCAACGGCCTGCAACTTCCGAGCATCGTGTCCTGCGACTCCGAAATCCCCGGCGGCGACTTCAAACTCCTCCGCGAATTCAACTACGACGACTTCAAAAACCGCCTGTCGTGATTTTTTCGCAATGTTTCACGACGACGCCCATAAAAAAGACCCCGTGTTCAGCAACACGGGGTCGCCCCATTGTGTTCCAAGCGTCATTTGCGGGTGGTCATTTCAGTACGCTTCGCAAAGGCTGAGTACGCCTGGCAAGAGGGTATGCGGCAACACGCGATAAGCGATGCTCTTTAAAAACAAAAAGAGCGTCGATGCCGTGTTGCTTACTCAAGCCTCCACCAAGAGGCCCATACCCCAACACCGGTACGACGCCCCTTGCGGGGTCGCCGTCCAATGTTGCGGGTATACTATATTGGTGGAATTTTGAGTAAGGCAACAGGAATGCGAAAAATCGCGCTAATATGTCAAATTGTCACTAAAAGCGTAAAGTTATATTCGATATGTCTCCTTGGATTTTGAAAAAAATCGTGTAAAATGACTCTATTAATATTACATTATCGGCATTCCTATCGTGTTTGTCAAGAACATATTTGTCGAGAAAATAAATATCAACATCAACAATAAAAATCGACGACCATGATCAAAAATTGGCTTAGTGAACGTGCTTTTTCATTCAGTGCATCAGGGATTCGCAAGGTGTTCGACCTGGGGGCGAAGCTGGTGAATCCGATCAACCTTTCCATTGGTCAGCCGGACTTTGACATGCCGGAAGCGGCCCGAAATGCGGCCATTGATGCGATCAATCATTGTAAAAACGGTTATTCGCCGACCCAGGGGATCGCGCCGCTCATCGAACGGCTTCAAAAAGGGATCGACGTCGAGCTTGGTCATGAAGATCGATCAGTTTTCATCACCAGCGGGACAAGCGGCGGACTCGTGTTGACCCTTTTGGCAACCGTCAACCCCGGCGATGAGGTGATTATGTGCGACCCGTATTTCGTGATGTATGAAGCACTCACGAAAATGGTCGGCGGCGCGGCGGTGCTTGTCGACACCTATCCCGACTTTAGGCCGGACGTGCAGAAAATTGCCGACGCAATCACGCCGAAAACGAAATTGATCCTGTTCAACTCGCCGGCCAATCCGACCGGTTATGTGGCCACCGCACAAGAAGCGGAAGATGTCGCCAAACTCGCGGCGGAGAAAAATATTCTTCTTGTCAGTGATGAAATTTACGACATGTTCTGCCACAAAGAGTTTGTCTCGCCGGCAAAATTCAACCCGCAAACGCTTGTTCTTGGCGGCTACAGCAAGTCCTACGGAATGCCCGGCTGGCGTGTCGGTTTCGCCCATGGACCGAAAGAACTGATCGAACAACTCCTCAAATTTCAGCAGTACACGTTTGTTTGTGCCCCGCAACCGGCCCAATGGGGAGCCATCACCGCGCTCGATTGCGATATGAGCAAGGAAATCGCCGCCTACAAACACAAACGCGACATGATCTATGACGGCATCAAAGATTGTTATGACGTCGTGAAGCCGGAAGGGGCGTTCTACATGTTCCCCAAAGCCCCCGCCCCTTGGAAAACGGCCACTGAATTCGTTCACAAAGCGATCACCGAATACTCCATGCTGGTCATCCCGGGCAACATTTTCAGCCAACATGACACCCATTTCCGGATTTCGTATGCGGCGTCCGACCAAACCATCGAACGCGGCATCGAAGCTCTTCGAAAATTGGCAGGAAAATGATTGGAAATGAGGAATAGGGAATTGGGAGTGAGGAATGGTTCTTTCATTCCCAATTCCCCATTCCTCATTATTTTGCGCTGTCGGTTTTGGAAAACATCAGGCGGCGGAGGTCGTCTTCCGAGACAAGGCCGGTGATTTCCCCCCGATCGTTTTCCACATAAGCCAAAGATTCCCCGGTCGCCTGGAACAGTAAAAGGGCATTCAGCGGCGAATGGGCTTCATTGATTTCGATCAATTCACGCAGCGGAAACGAGAATTTTCCTGATTCTGACTGCTTCAGGGTCAGTTCCAGTTCAAATGTCCTGAGATAACCGATCGGTTGTTTCGGTGTCTGTTCGGAAAACAGCGGAAACTCGCTTTTCCGGTGTTTTTTCGCTTCACTGAGCAATGTTTCCGGCGGCATTTCCCTGGTCCATTCCGGAAACACCGAAAGCGGTGTCGTGAACTGTTGCATCGACTGCGAAGCGACGCGGAACACGTTTTGGGTCAGCGTTCGTTGCACCGAGAAGAGAACCCCGGCGTATTCCCCTTCGTCAAGTCCCCGGGCAAGCTCTTTTCGGGCAAGAATGGTTCGTATCGCTTCGTGCTTTTTCCCAAGCACCAGAGCAATCCCCTGGTCGATCAGCCAAAACACGATCGTGATCGGGAGGAACAAAAACACATAAAAGGAGAAAAACGGCGCGATCCTTCGCAGAAATCGGTGAGGGGCGTTCAGGGCCAAATATTTGGGGAACATCTCACCCAGGACGAACAAAAACGGGGTCAGCAAGATGGTCGCGAGGATGCTTCCGAGGTCGCCGGTCATGTTGAACAGAGCCTGTATGAGTAAGACCCCACCCATCGAAACCAGATAGTTCGCAAGGTTGTTGCCGACAAGAACCGTCGCAATAAAAAACGACGGATGGTTGATCAGCCAGAGAATGGCTCGGGCGATTTTGTTCCCGGCAATGGCGTCGATCTGGATGCGAATTCGCGGCACACGATAAAAACCGGCCTCGGCTCCACCGAAAAAGGAACTATGCACAAAACCGAGCAGGAGCAAAAATAACGCGGGAAAGATCACCTTTTCGCCTCCTTCCGGACCTGAATCTCAACTTTCAGGCCATCGTCTGGTGATTTTTCGAGGACCGTCATCTGAAACGGTCCCCAAAGACAAACATCACCGACTTCCGGAATTCGTTCCAACTCTTCCTGAAGGATTCCGGCAACAGTAAGGGCGTCACAAGGAGGAAGCGAATCCAAGGCGAAAAAACGTTTCAGTCGTCGGAGATTCGTGATTCCCCCGACAAGCCAGCGCCCCTTGGCGATTTCGCGGATGGGAGACTGATTCAGCAGCAAACGGGTTCGGCTCGGAACCAAGGCAAAGATGAAATAGGTCAGGTCCTGAATCGTGATGACGCCGATGGTTTCGCCGTATTCGTTGAGGACCGCGGCCACGTCGTTGTTCTGCTTCAACAGCGCGTCGAGTACCCCGGCAAGTGTCATGGACCAGGGAACATACGTCACCGGAGAGGTGTCGACGTCCCAATGGATTTCCCCGTCATCCGACGTGCCGGCATAACGGGCGAGGGAAACGGCCGAGGCGATTTCATCCGTGTTCGGTTCCGTGATGAAAACGAAACCGTTCTGTGGCGGCGGTTGTTGTCTCAACGTTTCCAGCGTGACCGGCGGCTTATACAGCTTCAACATTTTTCGCGGTCGCATCAGTTCCTCGGCGGTAACCTCCGAAAGATGAACGATGCTTTGCAACACGCGTTGTTCCCGTCTCAGAAGCGTCGCATCTTTCCGGGAAAGTTCGACCAGCCGTTCCAGGTCGCTCACTTGCAGAAACGGTTCCGGTTGAAAATTCGGGAAGAAAAGTCGCCGGATCAAGAGGTTTATCCAGTTCATCCAAGGAAGAGCGGGCTTGATAAGACCGACGGCGATCGAAAGCGGAACGGCAAGAAGAATCGTGAAAAATCGGGGAAGCAACACGCCGATGTCTTTCGGCAGCATCTCGCAAAAAACGATGACCACAAGCAGCACGAAAACAACAACAATTCCGGCTTCGGCGTGATGTCCGTTCTTTTGGAGTTGCAGACTCAACACCGTCGACAGGGCAAACGTGGTCAAATTGACAAGCAGATTCCAGAAGAGAATCGCCGGAAGAATTTTTTCCGATTTGTCGGCCAGGTTCGCCGCGAGTCGCTGAACGGCGTTTCCTTCCTTCATTTTTTTTCGATCCGTCGATGAAAGACTGAAAAATGCGGCCTCACTCAATGAAAAAAACATCGAGAGGAGCAACGTGACAAGCATCAACAAAAGAATCGGCAGCTGTTCTGTCAGTAACCACACGGATAAAAGGGGCACTCCCTGAAATGATTGGAAGAAATATGGAAATACGGAGAGTCTATTACTTTTCTGCGAGATTATACCATCGGGACAAGGCACGGTCAAAGGGAATTTGATCTTGCAAAAAAACAGGTTTTGATATACGATAGAAAATACACAAGGCAGGAGCCGACGCATTGGCGGAACAGAACGGAGACAAAACCCATGAACCGACCCAAAAGCGGCGTGAACAGGCACGTCAGCAGGGGCAGGTTGCGCGAAGCCAAGACCTTGCCTCGTCGTTGGTTTTGCTCATCGGCTTCATTCTGCTGCTGACGATCGGGCAGCAAATCGCGGAATTGTTCGCGAGTTACGGTCGGGAAACGCTCGGGACCGATCCCTGGCTCGAAGGGGATTCTCAAACGATTATCTCCCATCTGCACCATATCACGCTCAAATTCATGCTTCCGATTTCAATTCTTCTGCTTTTACTCGTCGGCGCAGGGATTTTGGTGAATTATTTTCAGATCGGTTGGATGTTTTTACCGGAAAAACTCGGTTTTGACTTCAAACGGATTGATCCGATTCAAGGATTTTCGCGGATTTTTTCACTTCAAAGCGTGATGCGACTTCTGTTCGGACTTGTGAAAATCGCCATTTGTGCAGGTGTCGCCTATTATTGCGTCGTCAACGAAATAAGTACGATTCTTGAGTTGGCCGTGACCACAGAAGGGGAAATCACGATTTATGTCCTTCAGCTTCTTCTCTGGACAGGTATCAAAATCGCAACGTGTCTGGTCATTCTGGCCATTCTTGATTACATGTATCAATGGTGGAAGCATGAAAAGGATTTGAAAATGACGACACAGGAATTGCGTGACGAAATGAAGGAAATCATGGGCGATCCGCAAATTCTTTCAAAACGTCGCCAGATTCAGCGTCAAATGGCCCAGCAACGGATGTCGCAAACGGTTCCTTCGGCAGATGTTGTCGTGACCAACCCGACCGAACTGGCCATCGCCCTGAAATATGACCCGGCAACGATGACCGCTCCGATCGTCGTTGCCAAAGGAGCCGGTTTCATCGCCCAAAAAATTCGACGTTTGGCCCTGGAAAACGGCGTCCCCATCGTCGAACGCAAACCGCTTGCCCAGGCTCTGTTCAAGCATGTCGAACTGAATCAACAGATTCCCGCGGAACATTTCACGGCCGTTGCGGAAATTCTTGCTTATGTTTACCAGCTTAAAAGAAAAAAATCCACCGCATTTACGCAAAATAACATTTCCAAAAGCGCGTAGAGGCATTAACTTTAGACTTTAGGCTGTAGACCTTAGTTTCCCGCAGAAACCATGAAAAACCCATAACCGATCCCTAACCGCTCAACCCTAAAATCCGCCTTTAACCCCTAAAACTCGCCCACGGATGAAAATTTTACCGAACTGTCATGATTTGAGTGAGTTACGGTAATATGAGGCGAAATTTCCAGTAGCGGGAGATACAATATCTAGTAGATCGGTAAAAAATAGCCTACTATTTATGCCCCCGCTATTGCGAAATCGTTACAATTCATTTAAATTGTCTTTATGACTTGCATTTCTCATCTCGGGAGTGACGCACCGGGACAACTTTTCAAAATAGATCAACGGAAGACAACAGAAAGGTAAAATGGTTTAAGGGCAAACCGGGATATTTTTTGCAAAGAATTGTGTGACGACATTTTTTGTAAAAATTTCCTGTGATAAAGGAATAACCGTGTGAACGATTTGGCCGAAACGTCTTTTCCTCAACCGGTCACACGCAACCACCTTTGATTCTGTCAACATAAATTCTTCCTGGAAACACTGCACATGCGGGTCGGGTTGAATGTATGCGCAGAGTTCTTGAAACTGTTACTGCATAACCATGAGGGTTGTGTGGCAAACCTCGACTTATCGACTTTGTTGGTTTATTCAGGAGGAATGCAATGGGGCTCAGGAAACCTGTCATTGGGATTAACGCGGATTATATTGTCAATGAACGATTTAGAGCAAAGAATAAGCCGAGTTTTAGTACTCTTCCAAGTGGGTATTACGATTCTGTGACGAAAGCAGGGGGGATTCCGGTGGTTATTCCCCCTTGTTTGAGCAAAAACGACCTGGACCAACTTCTTGAAACGATCGACGGGGCCGTGATGATCGGAGGACGCGACCTCAACCCGGAAAACGACGGGTTTATGAAACACAGTTATGTTCGTCCCCTTCACGAACGACGTGAGCTTTTCGATCGCATGTTGATTTCCCGGCTCGCCAAACAGAGGATTCCCGTTTTTGGAATCGGTGCGGGAATGCAACTCTTAAATGTTTCTCAAGGTGGAACGCTTCACCTGCATATTCCGGAGGACATCCTCCGGGCCATTCCTCACTGTGACGCCAATGATCTGGAACACCGTCACGCTCTCATGGTTCTGCCCGACTCTCTCATGGGCAAAGTTTACGGCGAAAATGAAATCCGTGTCAACAGTATGCACCACATGTCTGTCGACGAGGTTGCCGATGGTTTTCTCGTCACGGCAAAATGTCCCGACGGCGTGGTCGAGGCCATTGAATCCATTCAGGACGACTGGTTTGCGTTCGGAACCCAGTTTCACCCGGAAGCCAACTCGGCCACGGCCGTGGATGTGCGTCTCTTTTTCGAGTTCGTGGAAGGAATCATGAAGCGTAAAGGGATGGAAATCCCCGAGTTTACCGAAGAAATGCTCTTCGACCGGTCCAAATGGTGACCGTTTTTCATGGGGTGAGACCGGCTTTTCCTTCCGGCTCTCTTGTGTCACTTTGTGTTCTTTACACTTTGTAATAACTCTGAAATTTTTCGAGCCGTGTTTTCACTTTTCAAGCAATCGAAACAAACGGGCAAAACGGCGACGAAGGTCTGCTGGTTTGTCGGTTTGTCGATGACGACAGGATGTCGTCGTTTGGAGGGAGGGGTGGTTGGATTCCAAGGATCGGGAGCCGGCACCCCTATTGAAATGGGCCGAGGATTGGCAGTATCAATTCCGAAAGAACTGTCCGGAATCAAAAATTGCGGAGACAAAAATGACAAGACCCAAAAAAGTGGGATTCGTGGAAAACGTGGGGAAAGTGGGAACAAAGGATTGTCGGCTCGGGGAAAGGATGCCCCTTATTCTAAGAAAGTGAAAAAACATGAGACGCAAAATGAATTGTCTTCGCAAGAATTTCAAGAGAGGATGTCTGAGATTCAGAAAGAGTTGGTCCATGAGTTGCTGAGCCAAAACGGTATTGCCAAAAACGACGTGTGTGCCGTCGGGGTTCACGGTCCTCCCGACTATTGCTGGAATTCCGCGAATTTGGCCGCTCAAACCGGGCTGAACGTGGTGGATGAGTTTGCCGGTATGGACATCGCCGTATCAGGACAGGGAAGTCCGCTCATTCCACTCCCTGCTTGGGTGCTGCTTCATTCTCCCACGCGACACCGTCTGGTCGTGGATATTGGCCGGCAATCACGTCTGATGTTTCTCCCGTCTTCGAACCACGCGACAAAAAACCAGATTCAGTATCATCGTGTCGGGCCGGGGGGCGTGTTGATCGACCTGTTGGTAACGCAACTTACCGATGGGACGCAAACATTCGATGACGGCGGACGGCTTACCGTTCAGGGACAGCTGATTCCGGAACTTTTCGAAACGTGGAGCTCCTGTTTTTCGATTTCAGACCCCGACGTGCTGTTGTCGCAAGGGTTACGGAGTTCGGATTCCAAGAATTGGTCCCTTCGCGACATCCTCTGCACCGCCGTGCATTGCATCGCCGGTCAAATGGTCGCACAGATCAAGGAAAAGTATGCCCCGCTGCTGAGCGAGATGGAAATCTTTGTCACGGGAGGGTGTCGGCATCATGGACTCCTCATGAAACAGATCATCCAGGAACTGGGGCTTGGAAAACTGCCGTCGCTTGAGAAAATTCGCTTTGACGATGAGACGTTCGAGGCGATGTGCGTGGCGGTGTTGGCGTTTTTGAGCGTGAATCAGATTCCGGGAAATCTCCCGCACTTGACAGGTGCCGAAACAAGTCGCGTGCTGGGACGTTTTACTCCCGGCTCTCCTCAAAATTGGGCACGGCTTCTCCAAATCATGAGCGAAATCAAACCAGTCGTCCAAACACTGCGAAACGCCATGTAAATTCAAGCCGGCTTGAGTGTATCAAAAAGCAACAGATGGTTGCAGAATCATACAAAGATGTGTTGCAGGATCATACAAAAAATATTGTGATTTCAATCATAAAAAACAAGTCCTGTCACATCTGCTTATAACTCTTTTATTCTTAACACGTTGTAAAAAACGAAAAAATTTTTTTCGTTTGGCATAACATCTGCCAATATGGCAACCGACCCGGGGGGGACTCGACGCAATGTTGGGATATAGGTTCGTTTGTCCTTACCTGATGTCAAGTTTCCTTTATGGAAGCTCGTTGGAGGGGTGATTTTTTTTGCCTTTGATGGGAAAAAATCATGGACTTTTCTGTAAGACTCTCAGAGAATTATGAGTTTTCCTTAATGATTTTTCTGTTCGCCATTATTTTTAATGCACATAATTCCGTTACTTTAACACAAATATAGGACCCGCTTTATGACAACGAAATTTCAAAACATCGTCAAAACCCGTCGTTTACGGCTTGAACCCCTGGAAGAGCGGCGACTATTGTCTGTCACTGTGGAAGACTTCAGTCAGATTCGCGCAACGTATACTGACCTGAATCTTGGTGAATATGGGGATTACAACATCATTGAGGTGACCGACCTCACCGAGCAAAGCCTCCGCGACGCCATCACCGAGGCAGGAACAACGGAGCAGAATGACCTGATCGTCGTCCGAACCACCCAAGACGCTAACACGATCACGCTTTCCGGCACGGCACTGGGCATCAACATCGACGCGGAAGAATTCGGCAGCGTCACCATCGTCTCGCTCGGTGAAACGCAACTGACCATCAACGGCGGCCAAAAACCCTACCCCTCCATGTCGCCCTACGACTTCTACCACGCATTCTACATTGTCGATTCTGACGTCATGCTTGTCGGATTGACTATTAAGGAGGCTGCCGACGGCGGGATTTACAATGGCGGCACATTGACGGTGACAAACTGCACGATTTCCGACAACAGCAGAGGGATTTACAACTCAAGCGGCGGCACATTGACGGTGACAAACAGCACAATTTCCGGCAACTCGGCTCTTGATGGCAGCGATGGTGGTGGAATCTGCAATTATGGCACTATGACGCCGCCTGCAACGCCGCTACGAATCTTAAAAATTAACGAATACTATCAACATCGCAACGCCGTGGCAACGTTCTGCCACCAACGAACGACACGAAAACGAATCGCCCGACGAGGCATCG
>Ga0123353_10002231_pt1 | contig 24004 bp, 26 predicted proteins | sample TergutLab28metaG_3_FD_92763 | JGI IMG/M metagenome (GOLD analysis project Ga0123353, IMG submission 92763) | Labiotermes labralis P3 segment gut microbial communities from Petit-Saut dam, French Guiana - Lab288 P3 | ecosystem: Host-associated > Arthropoda: Insects > Digestive system > Gut ... | reverse complement strand
GGAGCTAATCGTTTCTATATATTATTTGGAGTGATTCATCGGGTTTGCCATGCCCGAAAACTATTGAAACTACTAAGGTTACAGTGTTTTGCTCATGGCTGAAATATTGTTTTTAGGAGTGATAACTATGTGGCTGTTTCTTGCTGCTGAAGGTACAGAGGCGGTAGGCGGATTAGGCGGAATGCTCGGTACACTGTTACTGCCGCTGGGCTTGCTTGCCGTAATGTACTTTTTCATGATCCGTCCCGAGCGTAATCGCAAAAAAGCGGCGACAAAAATGCGCAGCGAACTTATAGTCGGGGATCAGATCACCACGATCGGCGGTGTTGTCGGAAAAGTAGTAAATATCAAAGACGATACGATTACTGTCGAAACAGGTTCCGATAAAGTACGTATCAAATTTATGCGCTGGGCCGTCTCATCAAAGGGTGAACAAATTTCGGAGTAATACGAGCCTGACAACCCTCATATGCTTTCACTAAAGGAGTGAAAGCATATGAAAGAACAAAACCGCAGCATTAAACCACTGGTCATCACGGCCGGTATCGGGCTTCTGGCGTCTCTGTTGATACTGCTGGCGGCGGCATGGCTTGTCTCGACCGGACGCAGTGCCAATATGCAAATCTTTGCCATTACAGCGATATTTACCGGTTCGCTGGTGTGCTCTCTGGGTGCCGTGGCGTTTTTCAGGCAGAGGCAGCTTATTGTGGGCGTGACGGCTTCACTTAGCTTTTTCCTGTTTATTTTCCTGTTGGGCGCGATCGTCTATTTTAGAGCCGTGCCTGCGGCGCCGGTGATCGGTATGCTGATAGCATCACTTATCGCCGGAGTATTTGCCGGTTTGATACCACGAAAGAAAAAAACCAAAAGGGGGTAAATATTTATGACACATGTTAGTACAAGCGCGTTGCAGCCGGGAGTTGAGACCCGACCTCATGAACAACACCATGTTAAGACAATCGCGAAACCCATATTGAAGCAAACCGCGCATACGGGTGGCTGCGGGGAGTGCCAGACCTCTTGTCAGTCGGCGTGCAAAACCTCTTGCACGGTCGCAAATCAAGTTTGTGAAAAGTAGCGTACATCTTTTTACACAACATAATAATCATTTTGCGCTGGATGTCGGAAGCGGGGCGATACACCTGCTTTCCGATCCGGCGTTTCGTTTGTTGGAGTGGATGGTAAAATCCCCCGCCGCCTTCGGGCACCACCTTTGCAAAAGGGGGCAGGGATGGGACGATGGCGCGCCGAAGGCATCGTGCCCTACGAAGACAATACCACAAGACATACCAAATGAGGTAGTGCAGGATGTGGGCGCAGACAACATACACAGTGTGTGGGGCGAATTATACTCTCTGTATAGGGGTGGTATGTTGTTTTCCGCTGATGACGCCGAGGACATCGAACCGCCGTCGAAAACGCCGTTGAAAGCGCTATGTATGCATATCGCGCACGACTGCAATCTGCGCTGTAAGTATTGCTTCGCGGACACGGGCGGCTTTGGGGCAGAGCGAGGATGTATAAATATACATACGGCTAAAAGGGCGGTGGATTTTCTTGTAGAGCGTTCGGAGAATCGCCGTAATCTGGAGATAGATTTCTTCGGAGGCGAGCCTCTGCTGGCGTTCGATATAGTTAAAGAGACCGTTGAATATGCGCGTGGGCTGGAAGAGAAGCACGGTAAACGTTTTCGCTTTACGCTTACCACAAATGGACTCCTGCTTAATGATGATGCGATTGTGTTTATAAACAGAGAGATGAGCAATATTGTTCTATCGCTGGACGGGCGGCGCGAAGTAAACGACGCGTTGCGCCCCACTATTAATGGAAAGGGGAGTTATGATCTAATTGTGCCCAAGTTTCAGAAGCTGTTAAACGAGCGGCAGGGTGATTATTTCATACGCGGGACATTTACCGCGAAGAATCTTGATTTTGCAAGCGATGTACTGCATATAGCCGACTTGGGGTTTAGAAATATCTCTATTGAACCAGTCGTGTTGGAAGACGGGCATGAACTGGCGATTTGCGAGGAACATCTGCCTGAGATTTTCAGAGAGTATGATAGGCTGGCAGAGATTTTGGCACGGGGGTACGGGGGCGTAACCCAACCCCCTCCGGAGGGGGTGCCGTCCGCAGACGGCGGGGGTTGCGTGCCTAATTTCTTTCACTTCAACGTCGATTTGGAGGGCGGGCCGTGTGTTTACAAGCGTCTGAGGGGTTGCGGGGCAGGCGGCGAATATGCCGCTGTTACGCCGGACGGAAGTATTTACCCATGCCACCAGTTCGCCGGACGCGAGAAGTACAGGATGGGCAGCGTTTTGGACGGCACGTTTACACCAAACTCCAATTTGACCGTTAATCATATCAAAGCGCGTGAGGGATGTTCGGATTGCTGGGCGAAGTATTTTTGCGGGGGAGGGTGCGCGGCGGCGAACCTGAATATAAACGGTGAGATAAATACCCCATACCGGATAGGATGCGAGATGCAGAAGAAGCGGCTGGAGTGTGCGATTGCGTTGGCAGTGCACGCGCAACCCCCGCCGTCTGCGGACGGCACCCCCTCCGCGGCAGGGGGGTTGTAGGGAAAGCAGCATTAGCGGTCGGAGACGGAACCCGACCCAACAGCTTGTACTTTTGTGCAATATGACTATCATTTTCCATTGACAAATAGCGTTTATAAACACAGTTACACAGACTGTGTTTTTTATATATCTATATCTCGTATACCACAATATAAACAATGCCAAATATAGTATTAGTTGTGTTAGTTTACATAATCCAGTTAACATAATACTTCGGCATAGTTGCCAAAAATAATGTTTTTCCCAATTATACCTTGCATTTCCCGTCAAAATAAGGTATAGTTATCTTCGCTAAGGTAGAGGAGGTTGAGCTTTGCACAAGTTGGGTGTTATCGGTTTAGGTCGAATGGGGGCAGGAATCATCAAGGCGGTTACCGACCGCAAGTTATTGAGCCCCGAGGATATTATCGCCTTTGACCCTAACCGTCACCACTGTGAACGCATTGCGGAAAGAGGCGTTTATATCGCCTCCGGCAACGCAAAAGTCGTGCGTGAGGCTCCGCTTATACTACTGGCAGTCAAGCCCCAGAGAATCGACGACGTACTTGTGGATATCCAGGCCCATTCGGCCGGCACTTGCTTTATTTCGATACTGGCGGGCATACCTTCGGATTACATAAAATCACGATTACTTAACACAGCATGTGTGGTTTCAGTCATGCCGAATACACCGCTTATTGTGGGTAAGGCCGCGACTGTCATCTCGAAATCGGTTGATATGCCACTTGACTTATACCGCGCTATAGTTTCGATTTTTTCAGCCGTGGGCGATGTCGTTTTCCTAGACGAAGATCAGATCAATTCTACAATACCAATCGGCGGCTCGGCACCGGCGTTCTTTTACAGGGTTGCCGGCGAGATGTTGAAATACGCTGAGGAGAGTGACATAGACAGCGCGGTGGCTATGGAATTGATAGCGCAGTCCATGGAGGGCGCAGCGGTCATGCTGCGTGAGACCGGCAAGACACCGACAGAGCTAATCAACCAAGTGGCGTCTCCCGGCGGAACGACACTTGCGGCTTTGACACAAATGGACATCCACGGTTTTGACGATGCGTTGCGACACGCGTTTATCGCCTGCCGGCTACGTGCAGATGAGCTAAAATTGTCGTTATGAATCCCCCCTGACGCCTTACAGCGTTTTCCCCCCTTTAGCAAAGGGGGCGAGGCATAAAAGGACAACCCCGGGCATAAAAATTAACAGCAATACAATTGTCCATTGTCAATTGTCCATTGTTAATTGTTTTTGGGGGTTGTACATATGAAAGCGAATTTTTCACTTGCGCTTATTGCCGCAGCTTTTTTACTTGGGGCGGTAACGGGCAGTATCATCGCAATGACTGTTGCCGACGGAGGCGAGCTTACGACGTTTTTTGGGGACATGGTCGAGGGCGCGAGAGACGGCGTTTTACGAAACTCATTTTGGCGTGTGTTACTTCCAAATCTCCTGTGGCCCGGGCTGATACTATTGTTCAGTTTTTCGCCGATCGGACTTGTGGGTATACCGGCATGTATCTTTGCCAAAGGTTTTCTTGTATCATATTCCGTGTCGGCTATATTCAGGGCACTTGGGCTTGATGGCATATGGTTGGCGCTGACGGCGATAGGATTTCCGAATTTTGTTTATATCCCTGCTCTCGTGATCGTGTCTATTCTGGGGCTGAGATTGGCAAGCGGGGATCGCAGTTCAAGAACTTCTCCATATTTTCACGCTGTGATATTTTGCGTTTTCGTCGGGTTAGCGGCGTTTCAAGCTTATTTGCAGCCATGGATAACTACATGGCTGTTGAGATAAGGCATGTGCCCTGCCGGTCAACTGCGGGGGCAACCCGGATTACCGGTGTATAGGGGCAAATTCATAAGAAATAGCCTTTTTAGGCAGAAGAGAGTGGCATTATGCAGGATTTTACAAAAGATTTCGAGGTTTATCTCCGCGACGAGAAAGGGCGCTCAGACAACACTTTGCTGTCCTATATGCGAGACATCAAGCAGTTTGAGCGATACTATAACCGCCCGCTTATCGAGGCGGCTGCTGAGGAGATAGAGACGTATTTAGCTTATCTAACATCGTCGGGCAAATCGCAGGCGACGATTATGCGTTCGGTCGCGTCACTGAGGTGCTTTTATCAGTATTTGTTCGAACTGGGCGTTAAATCAAACAACCCTATCAGAGACATCAAGCCCAAAAAAGCCGAGCGCAAGCTACCGCAGGTCCTTACCAGCAAAGAGGTGGACATGCTGTTAGGGCAGCCTAAGTGCACGGATCTTAAGGGCTATCGTGACAGGGCGATGCTTGAGCTTTTATATGCGACGGGTATACGCGTGTCCGAGCTTGTGGGACTGAATATCGGCGATGTCAATCTCTCTGCGAATTTTATCCGTTGCAAGAACGGCAATAAAGAGCGTATTGTTCCGCTTTATCCTGCGGCGGTGCGGTCACTTTCTGATTACATATTGCTCGCGCGCGGGAAGATGATAAGCGTTGAGCGCGAATCGGCGCTGTTTGTAAATCTCAGCGGAGAGAGAATGTCGCGTCAGGGCTTTTGGAAGATAATCAAGCATTACCAACAGGCGAGCAATATCCACAAACAAATAACGCCGCATACTCTGCGGCATTCGTTTGCGGCACATCTTTTAGAAAACGGCGCGGATTTGCGCTCAATTCAAGAGATGATGGGACATTCGGATATTTCATCGACGCAGATATATGTCGGGCTGGTCAACAAGCGCTTGAGGGATGTGTACAATAGGGCGCATCCGAGAGCGTGACGACAATGAATAATTGATAATTGACAATTGACAACATAAGTTGTTCAATTGTCAATTATTCATTGTCAATTGTTAATTGACTTAGTGGGTTTGCGGTTACGGCTTCGCGGAGCTGGGCGCTTTCAACGTGGGTGTAGATTTGCGTTGTATTTAAGTTTTCGTGACCGAGTAGTTCTTGCAGCGTCCTGACATCAACGCCATTTTGGAGCATCAGAGTCGCCGCAGAGTGCCTTAGTTTATGCGATGAATAGCGCGTGCTGTCCAATCCGGCTTGTGTGAGATGCTTTTTGACTAAATTATGTACAGTCCGACGGTCAATGCGCCCGCGCTTTTGCGAGAGGAAAAGCGCTTTTTCATTTAGTGGCTGAATACGTTCGCGCTCAGGCAAATACGCGGCGATTGCGGCGAGGCAAGCGTTATTCAAGTACACTGTGCGCTCTTTGTTACCTTTGCCCAGAACTATTAAGCTGTCATCCTTTACGCTTGTAATATTCAGACCGCATAACTCAGATACGCGCAAGCCGCAGTTGAGAAAAATCGTGAGAATACAGTAGTCTCGCGCGGGAAAGCGTCCGGTTACACTGCCCAGAAGCTGAACGCACTCGTCGAGTTTGAGATACCGGGGGAGCGTTTTTTGCGGTTTGGGTGAGTCGAGGTCTATAACTGGGTTTTCGTCCAGCAGATGTACTTTTAGCGTAAGATATTTGAAAAACGAGCGTATGGTCGCTACTTTGCGCGCTCTGGATGTATGTTTTTGACCACGCTCACGGCTTAGAAACGACATGAACGCATGTATATCATTAAGCGTAACAGATTTTACGAGCTCTAAGTCTACGTCGTTGATGGGTATCTCATTAAATTTGCAGTCGGCAAGCCCCCTGTGCCGTTTCAGGAACCTGAAAAACAGGCGCAGGTCGTAGAAGTATTCATCTACCGTTCGCTTTGAGTGCCCTTTTATCGTCTCGTGGTAACTTAGAAACTGCGATACGATAGGCGGGGCGTCGAGGTGGTAGTTCATATGTGAGACCCCTTATTTATAAATAACAATTAACAATTGGAGGTTGCGATATGTACATAAGTTATTACAAGAGTCCGGTAGGGGAGCTGATTGTCAAGACCGATGACGATGCGTTGTTGTATTTGGGGTTTGGTGGCGATGAAAATACCCGGCTCTGCGGAGCCACCCTCTTTTCTAAAGAGGGCAAGGGACCGATTGTCGATAAATTGTTTGCCCATTTGGATGAATATTTTGCGGGTAGTCGACGGGAGTTTGATGTGCCGATAAAGATGTTCGGGACGACGTTTCAGATGGCGGTCTGGGCGGGGCTTTTGCAGATCCCGTATGGCAAGACCGTGTCATATGGGCAGCTTGCCGCGATGATAGGGAAGCCTAAGTCTGCGCGCGCCGTGGGCGGCGCTAATCATGTGAATCCGATAAGTATAATCGTGCCGTGTCACAGGGTTATTGGCGCGGATGGCAGTCTGACGGGTTACGGCGGCGGGTTGGAGATGAAGGAGTATTTGTTGAAGCTGGAGATGAGCTAAATCCCCCTGTTACTGCAGTGACATCCCCCTTTACGAAATCGAAATGGGGCAGGGGTATTACTATAGAAAATGCTTATACTCTACTTATAATCAAAATCAACAATAGCCTTACATACATCATCCATTACACTTGGTGAGGGTAAATGTTTTCCGGATATTTTCATTTTTTTAACTTCCCCTGTAAATATTTTGTCTGCTTTTGAAAATACTGCATTAGCCGGAAAGAAAACATCTTCAGAGGATGCGATAATTAATACAGGCGATATAAATCTAGTTAATTCATCTTTATTGAAAAACTTTGGAGCTCGCATTTCCATTTTGTAGCTTGTCATCATCAAATCAAAAAATTCGTACCAAATATCTTCGCCCTTGCCTCCCATAGTATTTAGTATACCATCCATAGTTTTTTTTGAAGGACTAAAATAATATTTCATAAATGGAATCGACATACTCCACATTATAGGGAGCAATGGCCCACGTGCTATTCCCGATGGTACAACTAATGCTGCTTTTGATATTTTTTCAGGGTAAACTTTTGCTAATGATAATGTCATAGCTGAACTATATGATGATACAACAAACATTATATTGTCTATTTCCAACTCATCAAGGATTTCATTAATCCAGTTCCCATAATCATCTTTTTTAGGGCATAGATTTCTGTATGGTTCACTTTTCCCGGGCATTCCTATTACATCAGGGGCAATAAAGTAATACTCATCCAGTAATGGCAGAAACAATTGCAAATTTAATGGGTTTATACCATTGCCACCATGTAGCGTAAATAAAGGCTTTTTGTTTTTATCTCCAACTATAAGAATATGCGTCTTGCCAAATGATGTCTGTATATTGAAATCTTCATAATCAACATTAAGAGATGCCAATGCCTTATCGTAAAAGGCATGAATCTTTTTCATGCTTTCCTCATTTTTATAAACAAATTTACCCATACTCAACCTCGTTAAATATAAATTACCTGCGCTTCGACCATGTCCCCCTTCATAAAGGGGGTGGCCATCCGCAGATGGCGGGGGATTTCCGCATGTGACGTGATGCGTCTACAGGCGAATGCAGTGCCCCTACATATGGCGGGACGTCGAGGACGCCGTCCCCTACAACCACCTCGGTGCTACACGCCACCCCTTCAAAGAGGGGAATTATTTATATACTTTTCTCGCCAGTTCCAGCATTTCATCCATCATTTTGTTATAGTCTGCGTCTATTGGTTTTTCGCGATTGTCCCAGTAGGCAAGCTCACGGCGTACACCTTCGGCGAGACTTACTCTTGCCTTGAAGCCAGGGACGATATCTTTTATTTTGGAGTTGTCAAAGATAACGCTCTCTGCCTTGTCGCCAAGTAGGTGTCCCTTTAATTCGGGATACCTGTTTTCTATGAGCTTTGAAGGTAAGTGTATAATCTCAGGCTCGACGTCCAATACAAAGCCGACGGTTTTTACGATGTTGTTCCAAGTGATAGCCTCATCGCTTGTTATATGGAAGCTGTGTCCGAGCGCCTTTGGCTCTCCGACCAGTCCGGCGAACGCGCGTGCGAAGTCCGTGTTGTGCGTGACTGTCCAAAGGGATGTGCCGTCGCCGTGAACTATGACGGGTTTTTTATCCAGTATGCGCTGCAGCGGCGTCCAACCGTCGCGCGCGCCGATCGGGAGAGGGATGCGACCCGCGCCGTATGTATGTGACGGGCGAACTATTGTAAACGGCATACCAGATTCGGCGAGCGTCTGCTCGCAGATGGCCTTATTTCTTGAGTATTCCCAGTATGGGTTGATAAGCGGCGTTGACTCGGTGATTCTGTAGTGTGAAACGGGTTTTTGGTAGGCAGATGCGGAACTTATGAAGATGTACTGCCCTATATTGCCGTTAAATATCTCGACATCACGGAGTATCTGCTCGGGTACGTAGTTAATCCAATTGACCACAACGTCAAAGTGCTTGCCCGCTATTGCTCTACGCAGGGCATCTTTGTCATTCGCATCGGCGAAAATTTCTTCTGTGCCTGTGTATGTGGGGGCAGAGTTGCCGCGGTGTAAAAGTGTTAGCCTTACATTCGGATCTTTAATCAAACGTTTGCCGCACGCAGTGCCGATTAGACCTGTACCGCCTATAAATAAAATATTCATTAAGTCACTCCTTTCAAAATCAAAACATCCGGGGACACGGGGATGGTATCGCCCGGCAGGGCACATGCTCTACAGTGGGCGATATGGCGGGTGATTAAATTCCGCATTATCATTCGGCAGGGTAATTGATTGCCGAGGTGCTGTGTCTTTAATGCAACTGGCAACCGTGCCGATTAGGGCGGCGAGGAGGATTAGCGCAGCAAGCCACAAGTCGTTAGACAAGCGCCCTAAGACCAGATATGCGTGATAGCCGGTGAGTGAGCCGAACATTACAAACGGCGCGATATACCAGCGCTTGGGGTTAAGAGCGACAAACAGAATGACAAAAACATCTGCCAAATAATAATATCTGTCGTGCATGGAGGGGAGCAGCCATACAACCCCGAGACATATGGCAAGGGTGAACGCGGAGAGATTTTTTTCCTCCATGACGTTGCGTTTTATGATTGCGATTGTGAACATTAACAGCACGAATACGACCGCCGCAATTATGCCGATCCAAAACCATGGGTATTTAGGGATTTCAAATACGCCGAGAATCGCGAATAAGTTTGGGGCGTTTAAAGTCAGCCAGTCGCTGTAGATCCCCATCTGATCTGTATAGACTCCAATGACGCGCATGGGCGACCAACCCATGATAAGCACAGGTATTGACAGTATAACATAGGGGATTGGGAAAAATATCGCGTGCCACAGTCTGCACCTTCTGTCAAGCCATAGTATAACGAAGACGGGCAGGAAGAACACAGTTTGGAGCTTAAAAGCAAATGCCAGACCCGCGAGCAGTACCGAGCATATCGGTTTATCTCTCACGGCGGCGGCGTATGCGAGCAGGCAGAGCGCGGCGTAGATCGAGTCGCATTGCGCCCAATACGCGGAGTTAAGCCAGATTGCAGGCCAGAATAGTGTAAGCGCGAATATAATCAGCGACAGGTATTTTTTCTTATCGCCGGCACTTCTAATCAGCCCCATCATGGTAAATGCGATTATATAGTCAAGGATTATACTGAGGATTTTTATCAAATATAAGTCGCGTATCGGAATATATGAGAACAGCGCGAGAAGATAGAGATAGGGGAGGTTGTAGTTGCTGGAAGTGGTCTTTAATGCCAAAAAGCCGCCCTCGCGAAATTCGTTCATCCAGGGCAGCAGGAAGGTATTATAGTCAGGTGAGGCATATTCAAACAATATCAGACGCAGCGCGAGTGCGGCGAGCGATATAGCAAGCGTAATAATTATTGTGTTTCGCTTACTCATCGTCATCGTCGTCATCATCGTCGAGGAATTCCCCGTCGTTGGTAACAAGTCTTATCGGGCGCTGTACGATAGGGCGCACGATGTTATCGTCCTCTAATGGCTCGCCCGCTATTTCGGACAGTTGCTCCATAAATTCGCCCAAGAATTCCAGTTGGTCACCGAGAGTCTCGATATCATCGGAGATGCTCTCAAGTTCGCTGACTTCGTCGGAGAGGTCCTGCAAGTCGTCACCGAGGTCATCGATGTCGGCTTTGACCATGTCAAGTTCGCCGGTGATGGCATCTAACATATCTATTATTGCAAGCAGGAGCTTTGATTCGGGGGAGTTGGCCTCGTAGCTCAGACCACTGCACAATCCCCTTAGATAACCGATCTGGCGGCGATAGTTGATTTTTGGCATAGTGATGTTCCTCCGTTGTGATTGGGTGATGTAGGGGACATCGCCCTCGACGTCCCGCGGGGGCAGTCACCCCTACGTTTAGCCCTTTGCTCTTTCTAAATATTCGCCGGTGCGGGTGTCGATGCGGATAAAGTCGCCTGTGTTGATAAACAGGGGAACTCTCACAACCGCGCCCGTCTCTACAGTGGCTGGCTTTAACACATTTGTCGCAGTATCGCCGCGCACACCGGGTTCTGTGTCAGTAATCTCCATATCGACAAAGATTGGTGGTTCGAGCCCGAACACACTGCCTTTATAACTCAGCACTTTGCACACCATGTTTTCCTTGACGAAACGGAAAGCATCGGTGAGTATGTCCTTGCCGATGGGCGTCTGCTCATATGTCTCGTTGTCCATGAAATAGTAGAGATTGCCGTCGTTGTATAAGTATTCCATGTCACGGCGTTCGATATACGCGTTTTCAAACTTATCCGAGGGGTTGAATGTGCGCTCGGTGACGCCGCCGCCGATGACGTTTTTCATCTTTACACGCACGAACGCGGCGCCCTTGCCGGGTTTGACGTGCTGGAATTCGACTACCTGATAGACCTGTCCGTCCATTTCAAATGTGACACCGTTTCTGAAATCACTTGCTGATACCATTAGATTAACCTCCGAATTTAGACTTTAAATATTAGATATTAGATTGTAGGGGACGCACACCGGGCGTCCCGCACCACTATGTTATTATATATCGGCGGAAGCTGGTTGTCAATCGTTTAATGCGGCGGCAGGGCAGGCGGCCTGCCGGACAATGCGGGGACTCCGCTGTCTTTTTTTAGTTTGAACTGCGCGATCAACTCAGTCAACATAGCCGCTTGACCGCTCATCTCTTCCGATGCGGCTGCTTCTTCCTCAGCGGTTGCGCTTTTTCTACGGAACTTGATATAAGTGTTCCTGTGTCTTTAGCAGCTTCCGCGCTCTTGCTGGCAAGATTTCGGACTTCCTCCGCCACGACCGCAAACCCCTTGCCGTACTGTCCGGCACGCGCGGCCTCGACGGCGGCGTTAAGCGCTAATATATTCGTTTGGAATGCTATATCATCGATAACCTTGATTACCTTATTTATATCATTGCTGGCACGATTAATTTCATCCACGGCGGCTATCATATCGCCCATCTGTTCGAATACTGATCCACCCAATTAATTATGCGGATCTGCATATATATTCCAAGCGGCAGACCAACAATCAAAGCTGCCATGAAAACGATGAACGAGATTTTCCACGAGAGTTTCTTAAAAGTAAATAGTTTTTTCATGCTGCTGTCTCCCTTATTGCTTTACTTCCCAAATCCTGCATTCATAAGGTTTGAGTGTGTCACCGATATCGTCATAGTTGCCAAGCAGGAACTCTGCGGATCGGGGACCGGCTGGAGCTTTGACCGTCTCGGCTGTGATATTCATCTCGATGTAGAGTTGCTGCTTGTCGAGATACCGATAAAAACAGAATACATCCTTGCGTAAGAGGTCGTTTAATAAATCGTGTGTCGGCTCGAAGTGGCCTAATCTGAGCGCGGCATATCTCTGGCGTAGTTTTATGACCGCTTTGGTGAAGTTTAGCACGGATTCAGCGTCAGCGGCCTGCGCGTCCGCCTCAGCCCAGTCTATGGGTATTCTCGCGTGGTCGCGCGACGAGCATTGCACAGCGGCGAGCGCAACGGCTGGATCGCCGGTTTTCTCGAGTGTCACCTTGTACGTGTTCTTTGCCTCGATGTCCTTTATATCGTCATAGGAGTTAAACACCGTATTCGGCGTACCAAGTTCCTGACCCTGATATATATACGGGGTTCCGCGCAGGGTGAGAAGCCACAGGTTTAAGAGCTTTGCCAGCGGCTTGTGCAAACTCTCATTTGACGTTACTTTTGAGATCATGCGCGGGTTGTCGTGGTTTTCCCAGAACAGGGCATCCCAGAGGCCTTTATCCGTATCCTTCATCCACGAGAGCATAATCTCACGCGCGTAATAGAGGTTATATTCATAGTCGTCGGTTTTCGATTTGCCGGGGTTTTCCAGCGCGTCGAAGCAGAATATCTGACTGAGTTCCTTGCGGCTTGGCGCGGTGATAAGGCGGTTTATTTCGCGCCCGAGGCCCGGCGTCTCGCCGACGGCATAGGCGCCGCCTAAGCCTTTTTCGCGGAACTCGCGCATAAACTCGTGCAGCCGCGGTCCGTGGAAGTAATGCTCGAAGCCCGGCCATCCGGCGATATTAGCGATATCTAAGTTGCCATCTCTGAATTCGGGGAACTTGGACACAAAGCTGATGACGTCCAGCCTAAAGCCATCGACGCCCTTTTCGCGCCAAAAGCGGGTTATATCGCAGAGTTCATCGCGCACGGCGGGGTTTTCCCAGTTTAAGTCCGGCTGGCCTTTGGCGAACAGGTGCAAGTACCACGCGCCGCGCCGCTCGTCGTAATCCCACGCGGAACCGCCGAAGATTGACATCCAGTTATTGGGCGGTTTGTCGGGGGACCCTTCGCTCCAGTAATAGTAGTCAGGTTTATTCTTGAACCATTCATGTTCGTCCGAGGTGTGATTGAATACAAGATCGAGTATTATCTTAATACCGCGATTGTGTGCCTTTTCGATAAGTTCGTCCATATCTGCGTTCGTGCCGTATTGGCTGTCTATTTTTCTATAGTCGCGCACGTCATAGCCGTTGTCTATTTGCGGAGAATCAAACACCGGGCTTAGCCATATTGCGTTAACTCCCAAATCTTTTAAATAGTCCAGTTTTGAGATGATACCGCGCAGGTCGCCAATACCATCGCCGTTGGTGTCCTTGAAACTGAGAGGGTAGACTTGATAGATGACAGCTTCGCGCCACCACTCGTTCGCGGGTTCGCAGTCCGGCACTTCAATGTCGTCAATGGCATTGACGATGTTTATTATCGGCTCTATTATCTTACCTTTGCCAAGGCTGTCAAGCAGCGCATCGACGGCGGCGAGACGCATGAAATTTGTCATGGGGTTAATAAGTTTCCCAGAGTGGTGTCCGCCTGCTTTGGCGAATAGGTCGCGCGCGACGGGGTGGCGCAGAAAGTCGCCCAGATTAGATTCCATTGTGTATTTCATTAGAAGAATACCTCCTTGCCGATTTCGGATAATTTATAAATAGCTTCGAGTATCTGTGTCACAATAAATGCCTGTTCAGCGCGCTCTTTATAGAATATCGCAAAACGCGGTTATTTCACATTTGTCGCTTAATAGGGCAATGGCGGACAAATATTTTCCGGCGGCAATGCCGCCACAGCCTACAATGCCGGGTTTTAGCTTGGGTTTCATTGCAACACCACGCTCCACACATAATATGTTGACATTTTATAATATATAAACGGAGATGTCAAGTAGGGCAGAGGAATCAAATCCGCCTGCGGACAGGGCAGGTGCCCTGCCTCGTCCTGTGTCCGCAGACGCCTTTGGCCGACAGGCCACCTGCCCGGGGACTTCCCCCGGCCCCCCTGAAGTAGGAAAAAGAGGGCAAAGATAATTTGTCTCCCTTTATCATTTTGTCCTACACCCCCTCATATAATGGGATAAGCAATGGCTAAGGGGGATTTTGTATGCAAAAACGCAAAGTTCGTGCTATACGTCCGCGTGTAAATGGAAATAGCTTTTCACGTCAGCAGGCTATAAAATTGAGTGTTTGTGCCGGTGTTTTTTTGTCGCTGATGCTTATCAAGCTGTTTGATCCTGCCGGTTCGGAACAATTGAGTGTCACCGTCAACGCGTATATCGGCGACCAGACCCCCACGACCATGCAGACGATCGGGCGGGCGATAACCGACGGGGATAACATTATAGATGTTTTTAAAAATTTATCTGCGGTGCTGACGGGTGCTGTCAGGGTAGATAATGAGGATGAGGCAGGTACCCTACCGGGGGCGTTGCCCCCAAACCCCCAGGAAAACAACGGTACGATGCAACACCCCGACGATACCTCCGCCGCTAAAACACCCGACTCTGCGGACGGATTGTCAAAACACCCACCGTCCGCGGACAGCACCCTCTTTTCTAAAGGGGGAGAGATTGATGTGATACCTGTCGTTTTTGAGGGGGAGTTGATTTCAGGCGGGGGATTTGGCATTGATGATACATTGCCGCTGCCATTCGGATACGATGCGCCTCCAAATGTCGATTTCACTATACATACGTTCGGATTTGAGCATACCCCTCCGCTGTACGGGACTGTGACCTCGCGTTTCGGGTACCGTACGCACCCCGTACAAGGCGAGCCGATGTTCCACTACGGCGTTGATATTGCCGCGAATACGGGGACGGAGATCCGTTCGTTTGCCGCCGGAATAGTCACTAATACCGGCAAGAGCAAATCATACGGTAACTATATCCTGATAACGCACAAGGATGGCGTATCGTCCTTCTACGCACATTGCAGTAAAATACTAGCCAAACGGGGCGCGAAGGTTGAGATGGGGCAGGTAATAGCGCTGGCGGGCAGTACGGGCACGTCTACGGGTCCACATTTGCATTTTGAGTTGAGACTGGATGGAAAGATAATCGACCCGGAATTTTATATACGATCAGATGAGTAAAGACAGGTACCCTGGGCACGCAACCCCCGTCATTCCGCGGCATCCCCTCAGGATGGGGTTCTCTGAGAGGGTTGCCTCCGTACCCCCGGTATGTAAGGGGCGAAAAGGGGGGCAGGGTATAGATCTCAGGTTTGAAATGACGCCGGGCTTTATACTGTTGCTGGCTTACTTGACTTTCCACGATGATATGTTTATAATGCTGATAATAGCCGCTTTTCTGCACGAGCTGGCGCACATCGCCGCAACGCTGCTGCTGGGCGGCACGTTACTGTCCTGCAAGTTGTCTGTGACGGGCGCTCTTATCAGCATTGGCAGACTCTCATACGGGCGCGAGGCGGTCGCAGTCGCAGCGGGGCCGATCGTGAGTATTGCAGCAGCCTTTATCACAGCACCCTTGGGTTGGCATATGTTTGCGGGCTTGAGCCTGTCACTCGGGCTTTTCAATCTCCTGCCAGCGCGGGAGTTGGACGGCGGGCGGATCGCCGAGCTGTTTCTTACGCGGCGCGGCGGCGCGGCGCATGGCGCGTTAAGCGCGCTCACCATTCTCAGCGCGTTATTCATGGCAGTACCAGTGACGCTCGCATTTCTAAACGGCATATATAATTACACTTTAGGGTTCTTCGCGGCATATCTGTTTTTGGGAGAGATTTATGGACAATTTACTCATGCGCGTACAAAAGCCCGCGCGATACACGGGCGGCGAAATCGGCAGTATCTCAAAAGAATCGGCTGATATAAACGTCTGTTTCTGTTTTCCAGATACTTATGAGATAGGCATGTCACATCTGGGCTTGCAAGTGCTATACGGCACGGCAAATAATCTGCCGGGCGTGTGGTGTGAGCGCGCGTTTTCGCCCTGGCCGGATATGGAGGCCGGGCTGCGCGGCGAAGGGCTGCACTTGGCGTCATTGGAGAGCGGGCGGGCGCTTAGCGACTTTGATATACTCGCGTTTACGCTGCAATATGAGCTGTGTTACACTAATGTATTGAATATGCTCGACTTGGGTGGAGTACCGCTTAAGCGCGCCGACCGAACGGACAAGCATCCGATAGTTATAGCAGGAGGGCCGTGCGCGCTGAATCCCGCGCCTATGTCGGACTTTATCGATGCGTTTGTCATTGGCGACGGCGAGGAAGTTTTTGGTGAGATTCTGCGGAATTCCCCTGTCGCTGCAGCGGCATCCCCCTTTAACAAGGGAGACAAGTTACAACGTCTGTCGGAGATTGAAGGCGTGTTTGTGCCTGAATACCCAAATAATGTTACAAAGCGGACGGTTTTCAATCTCGATACGGCTTATTATCCCGTGAACGCGCCTGTGCCGAATACTGAGGTCGTGCATGACCGCGTTATGCTGGAGCTGTTTCGCGGCTGTATACGCGGGTGCAGATTCTGTCAGGCGGGATATGCAACGCGTCCTGTGCGCGGGCGTTCGGTCGAGACGCTGGCAAAGCAGGGGATTGACGCGCTGAGTTTTTCCGGCTGTGATGAGATAGCGCTTACGTCATTATCCACAAGCGATTATCCCGAATTAGACAAGCTGTGTGATGAATTGCTTAAATACTGTGAGCCGCGCCGTATCAGTCTCTCGCTGCCGTCACTGAGAGCCGACAGCTTTTCCCGGGAATTATTGCAAAAGGTGCAAAAGACGCGCAAGAGCGGACTGACGTTCGCGCCTGAGGCCGGTACGGCACGTCTGCGTGATGTTATAAATAAGAACTTGACGGAAGAGGATATGTTAAACGCCTGTGCTTTGGCGTTTGAGGGCGGCTGGAATAATATAAAACTGTATTTCATGCTCGGGCTGCCGACAGAGACTGACGAGGATATTCTGGGTATCGCGGACTTGGCGGAGAAAGTGTATTTTAAGTGGCGTGAGGTCACGCCCGACCGCTCTCGCGGTGTGCGCGTGACCGTGAGCGCGTCTAGCTTTGTGCCTAAGCCGCATACACCGTTTCAGTGGGCGGCGCAGGACAGTTTTGAGGAACTTGTGCGCAAGCAGCAGCTATTGAAAAAAGCCTTGAGAAAGCAAATAAACTTTAACTATCACGACGCCAATACAAGCATATTGGAGTGTATTTTGGCGAGAGGGGATGCGGCATTGGGCGCGGCGATAGAGACAGCGCTTCGCTCTGGCTGCCGCATGGACGCGTGGCGGGAGTTTTTTGATTTTGAAAAATGGATGGACGCACTTGAAAAGCACGGGCTGTCAAGCGATAGATATACAGGTGGATTTGACCCCGAAGCGCCGACACCATGGCATAATATCTCAATAGGTGTCGATTTGGAGTTTTTGCGCGGGGAGTATAATCTCGCGTTAGCGGGCGAGACTACGCCGGATTGTAAAACGGCGTGTGTGGGATGCGGGGTAGGATGCAATGTTTGAGCAACGTTTAGAGTTTTTAAAGCTGGGGCGGGCAAGGTTTCTATCGCACCTGGATACTATGCGCGTATTTCAGCGGGCACTGACGCGCGCGTGTATACCCGTGATGTATTCGCAGGGGTTTAACCCGCATATGAAATTATCAATAGCGTTTCCGCTGCCATTGGGGGTCGAGAGCGTTTGTGAGATGATAGACATTAAACTGGAGTATCCTGTGAGCGGAGTGGTTGATAAGCTGAATGCTGCGCTGCCGGAAGGATTTCAAATTCTACGGACGCTGCCGCTGTTTAATCTGGATAAGATAACGTACATCAGATATGAACTTGTGTTTAATAATGAGTTTGAGGACATTTTTGACGGGCGGGCGTTGGTCGTGCAGAAGAAGACCAAGCGCGGATTTGAGGATTTGAATATTACGGGGCATGTGAGACGCCCAAGTCTTTGCGTCCGCAGACGCCTTTGCCCGGCAGGGCACCTGCCCGGGGGCGCTGTCCCCGAGTCTCCGGTATGTAGGGACGGGGTTAGCCCGCCCGCTTTGCGAATCGATTTGAGCGTTAAGCCACCACAGATTAGTCCGGCACATGTTCTGGCGGCGTTGAGAATCTATTATCCTAAGATTGAGATGGTGGGGGCAAAGAGGTTAGAGATGGTTATGTAAGAGCTTCATCGAACATTTGTTCTTGACAAGTTGAAAAACATATGATACAATAACCGTAACATCTAGTGTTGGAGGCGGCGATGAATCTATCTCATAAATTAGAGATTTTAGGAGCGGCGGCGCGTTATGACGTGAGCTGTGCCTCGTCGGGAACGGCGCGGCAAAACTCCGGCGGGGGACTGGGCAATGCGGTCGCGTGCGGTATCTGTCACTCATGGGCGGCCGACGGGCGTTGTATCTCGCTTTTGAAAGTGCTGATGAGCAATAACTGTGTTTATGACTGCAAGTATTGCGCAAACCGCGCGTCAGCGGACAGGGAGCGTGCCACGTTCACACCTAAGGAACTGGCCAATTTAACTATCGACTTTTACAGGCGCAACTATATTGAGGGACTGTTTTTGAGTTCAGGCGTTATAAAGACGCCCGACTATACGTCCGAGCGTATGCTGCAGGCACTTGAACTGCTGCGAAATGAGTATAAATTCGGGGGATACATCCACATAAAGATCATACCCGGGACAGATAGAGTGCTTGTGGATAAGATCAGCTTACTGGCTGATCGAGTTAGCTGTAATATAGAGCTGCCATCTTCGGGGTCGCTTAATCGTTTTGCGCCGCAAAAGCTTCCGGAGCATATTTTTGCGCCCATGCGGCATATTAAATTTGGGCATCAACAATTTCTTGAAGACAAAGCTAGTTATCTAAAGGGAAGAATTTCGGATAATCGACTCTATTCTCGGGGACACGGGGGCGGAACCCCCGCTTTGGCTGTCAGGCCACCTGACTTTGCACCCTCCGGACAGACAACACAGATGATAATCGGCGCATCACCCGATACGGATCGGACGATATTAACACTTTCAAAGAACTTATATAAGCGTTTTTCATTAAAACGCGTGTATTACTCGGCGTATTTGCCGGTGGGGACGGATGCGGGACTGCCGCCGCCGGATACGCCTGTGCCGCTGACGCGGGAACATAGGCTGTATCAATCGGATTTTCTCATGCGATTCTATTACTTTGATCCCGACGAGCTGCTTGATGAACTGAACCCTATGCTGCAACTGGACGTTGACCCCAAGTGTGACTGGGCGCTCAGGCATCCCGAGCAGTTTCCCATCGAGGTCAACACCGCACCGCTGAGGCAATTACTGCGCATACCGGGCGTTGGCGTTACGTCGGCAAAGCGCATAATAGAGGCGCGGCGCATGAGCGGGCTGCGTTTAGATGACTTGCGTAAGCTGGGCGTTGTGATGAAGCGCGCGCAGTTTTTCCTCACGGCAAACGGCAAGTTCGGCGGTATTTTAGAGCCGGGGCATCACATGTTGAGGGCGCATATGGTCGATGGCACGGGCATGGCGCAGATGTCAATGTTTGGAGGTGCGGATTCACCGGCACTTGTAGGACACAACGCCCTCGGCGCGCCGTTACCCCAAATATACCGGGGGCTCGGGGGCAGCGCCCCCGCATTGCCCGGCAGGGCACCTGCCTCGACATGAGTAATTACACCTATGACGGATCGTGGGATGGGCTTTTGAGCGCAATTTTTCGCGTGTATAAAGAGCCGAACGCGGTTATTCAAAATCCGCGTGATGAGCTGTCCATGTTCGAGGGCGAGCATATCAAAACAAACTACGAGCACGCCGAACGGCTTAATCGTGGTATGAAACGACTTGACTCGAATAATCCAATATTTGTATACCGTGCGTTTTGTGCTGAGTATGACGGGTTTGAGACAGATTTACTTTTGTCGCTGAGGCTGGGGTTTGAGCAGAACGCAAACCCCTTTTGGCAGAGGCAGTATCCTTTTATACAACGTGTTGCTGAGGCTGAGACTAAAACGGGGCGCGAGGCGCACAGGTTTTTAGGGCTTGTACGGTTTGTGAGCGCGGGGGGAAATCTCTATGTTGGGGATATTGAGCCGGATTGCAATATACTCTCGCTTATAGGCGACCATTTTTATGACAGATTTAACGACCAGCGCATTATATTAAGAGATACGAAACGGCGTTTGGCGCTTGTCAGCGAGCCGCCGAACGGTTGGTGGATCACGGAACTGCCGGAGGGGGAGATTCCGCCGCTGCCGGATGATAAGGAATTCACTGAGATGTGGAAAGGGTATACGCACGCATTGGCAAACCCTGAGAGGGTAAACAGAAAGCTTCAGCGGAATTTCGTGCCGCTGAAGCATAGGAAAAATCTACCGGAGTTTCAATGACCACCCCGGCGCTACGCGCCACCCCTCCAAAGGAGGGGAATGGATGTTGTCTTTATTGTCCATTGTCAATTATCAATTGTCAATTATTTTGGGTCGTCGCCAACGTTATGGCGGTTTCCGGATTGCTTCTTTGTGTTGCGGCTGCCATTGTCCCATGAGCTCTCCGCCATGGTGGGGCCGCCTTTGGCTTTCGCCTTGCGCACGGGCTTGGGGTCGAGCTGGCTGTCTTTTGGCATGTTGTTCACCTCGATGGTATTATGCCCGAAAGTGAAGGGAATGATTTATGGTCTTGTTCTGTAACGGAAGTTGAGAATAGTCGTAATTGCTATCGTAGCAAGAATACCGCAGATAATTAATACTCTTCCTAAAAGAATATTGTTAAAATTACCCCATATCTCATTTTCATAATCAAAATTATCAAGTTTAACAATATAGTCCCCAATAAAAATGATAATAGCCATTGTCAATAGAGAAACAAACAAGCTTATGATAAGAAAGTGCTTATTCTGTATTTTGCGCTGTGTCTGCAAAATATCCTGCTGTTGTTTTTCTAATATTGATGTTTTCAATTTCAGTTCGTCGGTTTCATTTGGCAGCAGTAAATAGTCGGTACTGACAGAAAATATTTCAGCCAGCTTTACTATTTTGTCAAGTTCGGGCATGGCCTGCCCAGATTCCCACTTTGATATGGATTGCCGTGATATGTTTAATTGCTCCGACAGTTCGTCTTGTGATAAGCCATTGGCCTTTCTCAGCTTTAAGATCTTTTCAGATAAGTCCATTTGAGAATACCTCCTAAGATTGATTTGTATCTCAATTATACATCGGAAGACATATACAAATCTATCAATCAGGCTTGGAAATACCGCAACCTCCGGTTGCATTACGGCACTCTTGACAGTATATCCACATCCTCAGGCTTTATGTCGACAGTATAGGGGTTTATCGTGGAGTTGACAAGTTCAAGGATCGCCACTTCATCGAGGAATTCGTAATACATCGGCAGACCGCTTGTGCCGGTCGTCGGCATGGTGTGGGTATGCAGCGCGTCCGTGTTGCGTACGCTGTTTAGCTGCGTGGCGAACCATGTTATCTCGGTCAAACTTAGATCAGTGTATACATTACCGGAGAAAACCCTTATAAATTCGGGGATTTTCAGCAGGTTCGCGGGCTTTAGCACTTCGGAGAGCAACGCCTTTATGACCGCCTGCTGATTTTCTATGCGCTCGTAGTCGCTGATGGTCTTATAACCGGGCGCGCCGCGCCTGTAACGCGCGAACTTCAGCGCGTCAGAGCCATCCAGTGTATGTGTGCCTTTGGGGATGTTAATACGAAGGTTTTGGGTGGGGTCGTTGTATACCATATTGTTTCTGACCTCAACCTCAACGCCTCCCACCGCGTCGACGATCTCGACGAATGCTTTTAAATTAATTATCACATAAAAGTCCGGCACAAAGCCGATTATGGTCTTTACCTCGCGTCCGAGCTGCTCTATGCCGCCCTCTTTGCCTCCACCGTTGAGTGTACCGGCGCCATACGCGGCATTGATCTTTTTAACCCGGCGGCTTACGTTTACAAGGCTGTCACGCGGGATGCTGATAATGTTCGCCTCTTTATTCCCCGCGTCATATGACGCGACCATAATGGTATCCGTGTTTATACCCTCGTCGAGGCCGATTATCAGAAATGTGTAGAAATCTTGTTTCCTATGATCGTCAGTAACGCCTATGGGCGCTCTCTTCTCGGTATTCAACTGTGCATCGTCTGGGTTAAATTCGGGGGTATGGAAAGCAACACCGTCGTCGCCGCCGTTGATTGACGGTATTTGGGGAGGCTTTATCGCTATATTGTAATATATCATGCCGCCCGCAATAATTATCAGAATAATTGACAGGCTGATTATCAATTTTGTTACGCATCCTTTTTTTCTCTTATTGCCGTATAGTTTCATGAGATTATGTATTCCTTTCGAGACTATGCCGGTAAGTATATCATAACGGTCGGATTATGTCAAGCGATGGGGAAATCCCCCGCCGCAGCGGGGGACATGTACCCGATACATTGCCCCCGAGCCCCCATTATATAGGGGCGGGGGGCAGGGATTATAGTAACTCGCCAAACGTTACGTCGATGTTCATCACCTGCTGGCCGCGCTGGATTTTGACCTTGACTGTGTCGCCCGCGTTAAATTTATATAAAGCGCCGAGCAGATTTTCGCGCGTGGCAACTCTTGTGCCATCAATTTCCAGAATATAGTCACCCTCCAAGATACCTGCGTTGTCAGCGCCGCTGCCGGGCTCGACGCTCATTACCTCTAATACCGGCGTGGAGAAGTTGTGCATACGGGTCTGCGCACTGATGCCCAGATATGGTCTGCCTTTTATATGACCGTTCTCAACTAGCTGCTGTACTATATCACAGGCAATGTTTGACGGTATGGCAAAGCCCAGCCCCTCTACGCCCGAACCGCCCGATTTCGCGGTAACAACGCCTATGACAAAGCCATATTCATTGAACAGCGGACCGCCGGAATTGCCTCTGTTGACCGCGGCGTCGGTCTGGATCATCGTGCGGGGGATACCGTCAATGTTTATCTCGCGGTGCAAAGCGCTGATATAGCCAACTGTGAACGTGTTGGCAAGCTGGCCGAGAGGGTTGCCGATTACCGCAACCTGATCGCCGACAAGCAGTGTATCAGAGTCGCCGAAAGTCAGATATTTCAGCCCTTTTGCATCTATTTTCAATACGGCGAGATCCGTATAGGTGTCGTTGCCGATGACCTCGGCATCGTATGAGCTGCCGTCGCTAAGCTGTACCTTTATTGCGGAAGCGTCTTCGATAACATGGTTGTTTGTCACGACATAGCCGTCACTTGAGATGATAAAGCCAGATCCGGAGGATGGCAGATTCACGGTCTGCCCGAAGGCATTACGGCCTGTAATCTCGATGGCGATTGCCACGACGGCCGGGTTTGAGCTGGCGTATATCTCTTGCAGGGTGAGTTTGTTGGCCTGGGATGCGGTCAGATGCTCGATACCGGAAGGGACTGGGGGCGCGGGGGAAACCCCAGCCATTAAAACACCCGAATCCGCAGTAGCTTCTAATCCCCCTCCGGAGGGGGTTGCGGCAAAGCCGACGGGGATTGCGTGCCCGCCAGGGGAGAGTTGTAGATAGAAATGCGTGCCGAGAGCGCCGCCTGCTGTACTTAGCAGCATACAGACTAAAATGAGCGCGGTGATTTTTAGGGCAGGGGATTTCTTGCGTTTGCGTTTGGGTCTGTACACCGTAAGGGCAGTGGTTTGGGGGTCAAGATTGTAATTATCATTATTGTACATTGGGGTTCCTCCTGTTACAATATATTTGGTAATGGTCATGGCATCCAGCCATGCCTTTTCCATTTTGTTGCCTAAGCTGTTAGAATGAGAGAGCAAAGGCCTGATGGAAATCTCCAAGGACTTCGCGTCCG
>Ga0123353_10002230_pt1 | contig 24007 bp, 25 predicted proteins | sample TergutLab28metaG_3_FD_92763 | JGI IMG/M metagenome (GOLD analysis project Ga0123353, IMG submission 92763) | Labiotermes labralis P3 segment gut microbial communities from Petit-Saut dam, French Guiana - Lab288 P3 | ecosystem: Host-associated > Arthropoda: Insects > Digestive system > Gut ... | reverse complement strand
TGTACACTGATAATCTCCACTACATAACTGATTTCAATTCCGTATCCGACATCACCGACAAGAAAGGTCAGATACTTCCCCTGCATTACGTCTTCCGCGCTCATTTCCAGATCCATTATGTCATGCACTTAAATCACCATCCTGTTAAATACTTATTGAACGCTACATCATCAAGTCAAGCAATAGGCCTCTTATATCATCGATTCTGTTTAAAATCTCGATTTGATCGGCATGTTCCTTAATGACTTCCTTCCCGAGAGCATCTAAATTTTCATCAACAATCTTGACTGTTGCTATGTAGCGATGCTTTCCCCGGGAGGCATATGCGTCCTCTCTTGAAAAAGTATATCCGTTACTGACGATTTCGTCAAGGAATTCTCGTATAAGTCTGCGATATTTTTCATAATCGCGTACATCGACCCTGTCTGCAAGACGTTTTCCCTGCTCATCTATCTCTTTTTTCTTTTCCGTAAGACGGGCTATATACATTTCTCTTGACATATCTGTCAAGGTGCGGCGAAAGGCACTATTTTCAACCTCATCAGCACCGCGGGCTTCTGTTGACCGCACCGTTACTATACCCGACTCCGTGGCTTTTTGCCCTTGAACTCTCATACTCATAGCAAGCCCCTCCATCGTCATTGCGGGCTTGATCCGCAATCCCGGGAACAATGTGCAATGCTCAGGGGATTCTGAATCAAGTTCAGAATGACTAATTAAGACTTCTTATCAAACATTTCCGGCGTGTTCGGTACCGACTGAACATAGCCGCCGATTCCTTTTCTTTTTGAGCTTTGTTCATCGATTTTTTTTGTGAGGTCTTCTGTTTTTTCTTTCATGCTTAATATATTTCTGTCATTGATTTCTGCGCAGGCTTCGATAATCTCTCTGATTTGTTTATTCAGATCATCAACTTCCTTGTTTTGCCTGCCCTCATTTTGAGGGTTTGCATTTTTTGACGTAGACGCGCAGGATTGCATCAACGTTTCCTTTTCCTGATGCAATCCTTTGATTTTTTCGATAAGCTCTTCTCTTTTATTAAGTGAGCCGTTAAACGCTTCCATGTCATCCTTGCCCAGTAACTCGACCTGTTCTTCAGTCAGCTTGCGAATTTGCTTGTAATAATCAAGTTCTTCGCCAAGCAGCTCAGGCAGCCGCCCTGTGTCCTCAGATGAAATTTTATTCACGCTCTTTCCTCTCCCAGTTGAATTTGACCCCTGTTCATTCCGCTGATTTGCTTCCACGCATCTCTAATGCTGTCTACCATTTCAATTATCGGATCAAGCGGTTCAGTGTCTTTATGCAAATTTGCATCAGCAATACTTTTTAGTGCAAACTCATATAAATTCAACAATTCGTCCGATATTTCATAATTCATATCCAGGCTGTTAATAAGCTCTGTCAGTATCATTTGCGCTTTCATTAAGCATTTATGGGCACCGGGAACATCCTTTTTTTCAATTCCGCGTTTGCCGAGGACTATATTTTTTTTGAGAGCATCGTAAAGCATAACAATTAAGTCTACGGGACCGGCGGTTAACACATCTTGCTTTCGATAAGCGTCTTGAGGACGTGTATTTATCATAACCATCTGTTGCATTTCCACTTATCCTTTCAAACAGTGTTTATTGCCCGAGCATTGCATTGAACCATCCACCCTGTTGCTGCAGCCGTTGCATCGCTGTTTCCATTTGCGCGAATACTCTATATAACCTGTCTTCTTCGGCAAACATTCTCGCTTGCATTCTTTCAATCTGCTCATTCACTCTTTTTAAGGAATCTTCAAGACCTCTTGTAGATGTAGCTTGACTTTCGTTTACATAACCTCGCAGCAAGCCGTCGATTTTATGCATAAGACCAACACCGCGGTTTTGTAAACCGCTTGAATCAATTCTTACGAATATGTCAGCGACCATGTCCGGATCATTTTCAAGCGCAGCCCTCAGCCTATCTTCGTTAATTATTATCTGACCGCCTGTGCCGTCAAAGAAATTCCCGGTAGTGAGACCTATTTGAGACGGGCTGATACCTAAGCCTTCGATTTCTTCGAAGAATGATCTGCGGAGATTCGAAACAAGACTTTGGATTCCCTGATCGTTTCTGAGAATGCCTTTTTTGGCAATTGCTTCCCACTCCTCAATTTGCCTGTCTGTCATGCCTTGTTTTTCTTCATCGGTCAGTGGTCTGTAGCTGACTTCACTTCCGGTTTTTCTTTCCGTAAGCAAGCCTTCAAGCCTGGCAATGAGGGTGTTGTATGAGTTTATGAAATCTCTTATCGCATTCATTGCAGGTTCTGTATCGCGGGTGAGACCGACGCTGATTGGTCCTCCGTCGGTGAAAATTCCCTCGCTGTTGACTGCTGTCCCGTCGAATGTTCTGTTTACTGTAATGCCCACGCCCCTGAAGTCAAAGGTGTTTGTGTTGCTTTTTAACTCTTCGTTGCCGTTTACCGTTATTATTGCTTGTCGAGCGTCGCGAATCCTGTTGGCTGCGCCGGTTTCGCCGGCTTCGAGCGCTATTGTTGAAGTGTTGCCGCGTATAATGTCAAAGAAGTTACTGCCACTGGTGAGCGTCAACTTTGCATTTTCAGGATCTACATTAGCACCCATTCTGGTTTGTAAGGTAAACTGATCGGTGAGACGATCGTAACTCATACTCACGCCCGCTTCGTTGTTGATTCTTGCAATCATATCAGTCAGTGTATCTGTAGCGCGAATCAAAACAACCTTATCATCAGCAGCTAAACCGGTGGTGTTAAATGTGAGTCTGGCTTCACCCGCCATGTTAGCTACGGTTTGCGTTACCTGGTTAAATGCTACTCCATTAACTTCCGGGGCTGTCGGGTTATCTGCATCCCACTCCCATTCGCCGAGTTCGTGAGGTACTGCTGTATCACCACGTCCGAATGTTACGGATAACTTTCCGTCTTCACCAAGAGTCACGGCACCTTCATTGCTTCTGAAGGACCATGTTCCATTAGCTCCTTCTGTCGCTGTAACCGTTATGTTTCTCGCAGCTCCGCCGACACCCTCGGGAATCGCAAATGTATGATCAAAAACACCTTTACGGTCTTCGATAAAGCTAAAACCACTAGTGGCATTTCCGACCAAGTTGAGTGTACGCTCAGAGCCGCCTGCCGTTATTGTCAGAGGTCCGGTTCCGTCCCAGGTGCTGGTAGCATTAGTGGCAACAGCGTTACCCGCTCTATCTGTAAACGACCAAGCACCATCGTTTGTCCGTTCAATCTTTACGTCTTCATTGCCGACTCTGACAGTTGCGCCGGTGTGTGTCCATGAGATTTGTTCACCATGCCCGTTATTCTTAAAGACCATGGCACCAAGTGTTGTGCCGGTTGCAAAGCCATTGCCGTTTCCGCTCACGCCCGTTGCGGTCGTAAGTTGTGCGCCTCTTGCGAGTTGGGTCACTTTGGTTACAGAGAAGTTGCCGAGCGGCGACCCGGCGTTTGTTCTGATTGAAACTGCACTTGAGTTAGCACCTGAAACAGTAGCTTTTGTTGCATTAAATGTGTTTCGGGTCATCATTGTTTTTGAGCCTTGTGTCGATAAGAATGTCGATCTCAGGCTTTGGATATCGTCCCTGATGCTGTTATGCGTTTGTTGTCTCCATTCAATGAGTTTTCTGTTACGCATTTGATTATCAATCTTAAATTGATGCATACGAAGGGTTTGCTGGATGATAAAGTCCGTATCCATGCCTGATGCAAGACCCATCATTCTGGTTGGCTGTGATCTCATTGGGTTAATCATAAAATACACCTCAAATCCTTTTGTTTAAATTTATGCCCGTCCTCCATAACCGGCATATGGCGATAATTACCTGTATATCTATTATCGTAACTTTAACAGCAAATCTTTAACGATTTCTACATGTTTTTGTTAAATTTTTTCAGTATATCATTTACATTGTCCAGTTCTGCATATCCGTTGCCTGTCCATGAGTCGTATTCATACTTGATTTCAACCTTTTCGCTCAATTGTAATCCGGCATTATTGCGTATGCATTCAATCATTCTGCATATGATGCTTTCAGCGTTTTTTTTGCCCAGTTCCACAAACAATATCGCAAAAACCCCGTCGCCTGCGTAGGCGGAAATGTCTATTTCACGCAGTGTCCCGGTTATCGTTTTCGCTGCGCTTCTAAGCATTTCGTCGTATCCGGCGTTTTTATCGTCATTGGTTATGGATATTGCCGCAAATGTCATTGAGCCACCGTAGCGTCTGAGCCTGTATAGTTCGGTTGTCACGGGTTTGCGCATACCTTGAATGTTGAACATGCTGTATTCAGGGTGTTGTCCGGCGTAAAACTCTTCCCATTGTTTTTCTACGTCACGCTTTTTCTTTTTTTCAAATCTTTTATCAAATGTTCTGGTTAACTCATTTATCTCTCTATAGCCGAGAAATACTCCCCACCTTCCATTTTCGTTGATAACCAGCTTATCTATGTCACCTGATTGCGCTCCGTCTTCCACATGGCTGTCTTCCGTGATTATTATGCGGAATTTTCTTGCATGGAATGTACAATCATCACCCCATGTTACCACCGCAATAGAAGAGCCGCCTGCTATTTTGAACTCTCGCATGGGGTATAGCCTTGCTACAGATTCGCGCCACTCTGTAAAGCTATCAAGAGGTATGTGCTTTTTGTCGTGGTTACTTAGATAATTATATGCTCCCGTGTAGTCAAATGTGTTAAGTGCAGCAAAATAATCGTGAAGAACTGCATAAGCTTCTTTTTCCGCATCTGCGCTTGCTGCCGCCCGTTCTGCCGCACGCCTTTGCTGTGCTTCCGCCGCTTGTTTTTGCGCTTGCTCCTGCGCTTGCTCCTGTGCTTCCTCTTCGGTTTGCGATTTTTCTCCGGTTTGCCATTTTTCTTCGCTTTGTTGTCTGTAGGATGGCGGAGGTTGATATCTTCTTACAGGGCGTGAATATGTCTGGCGGTCACGAAATGCCGATTCACGCTTGAATTTTTCCCGGAGCACCGTGTATGCAATGTTGATTTGCTTCATCAGTTCTTCGGCATCCGGTTCGTCACTGATATCCGGATGGTGTATTCTGCAAAGTTGTCTGTAGGATGTTGTAACGTCTGCCATTCCGGCGCCTACCTTGACGCCGAGCACTCTATACGATTCAAGCAAGTTGCTCATGCAAATCCTCTTAACACTCGGAAATTCACGGATGATAAACTATTTTTTCAATCCATCACCGTATTTATGAGTATCTCACACTCTTAGTTTTTTTTCAATATGAAAATGAATGAAAATCTGTGATGCAGCTACTTGGAGGGTATCCGGGTTTTCATTTTGTCCAACACCAAATCCAAACACAAACCTGCGGTTACAAGAATACCGCCTAATATTATTCTGTGTGATACTTCTTGTGATATTACTATATATGACTATGATTCCAGAAAATACTTGCCCTACAAAAATTAACAATGTCAGATAGAATGCTGATATTTTTACAACTGTGATATTGCTGAGTAAAATGATGCATACACCAAAAGCGCCGCCCAAGTATAAATACCAATTACCTGAGAATGTAAATTCCGAAAATGGCACTTCATTTCCTCCAAGCAGAAGCAAAACCGGTATTGCCACCAAAATTCCGGTAATGTAATTAAAGAATGTCCCGACGCGTACGCTTGATTGTTCTGATAGTTTTGCGTTTAATGACCGGGAGATAACTATGCAAACCCCCGCAGCAAAGGATAATATTACCGCAATTATTTCAAAATCACTAATCATTGAGACTATACCTGCCAGCACAAGCAGCAGCCCGAAAACCTTATGTTTTGAAAACGGATGCTTAGCCATTCCCAATAAACCGTATCGGTCAACGGCAATCCCCGCAACGCTTTGCCCGAATAACATAAGTGCAAGTATTGCCGATACACTGATTCGCCCGAACGAAAAATTATTTGATATTGTCGTGAATACACCAATTGCACCGCCAAGGTATAAAAACCAGTTGTGTCTTTTGCTAAACGGATTTTCCCGCTTAATTAATACAATAGCGGAGATTAGAATTAACCCGACGATATGTATTATCAATGTAGCGTGATATAGACCATAGATATCTGTAAGACCACCGTTAATAGCAATCATAACAGAGATCAATACTCCCATGAGTAACGAGAGAAAATAATACACTTGTCTACCGCCTTGTTTTTAGTTATTATAAGTATGGAATACTCTCTCAGGGAAGATGTCCAGTGCCGATTCAAACGTAACCGGTCATTTACGATATGAAACAACTATCGTAGTTATATCATATATTAAAGGAGTTTAACAGTGCACGCAAGCCAACTTATAGATTTTTTAAGTATAACGGGAAAGCTGAAACGTAATACCCGCCATTGTTGGGGTCCCGGCGGCAGGCAGGAAAGTGTGGCAGATCACAGTTGGCAGCTAGCTGTCATGGCTTTGCTGGTTGCCGGTGATTTTCCCGATGTTGACATAAATAAAGTTGTAAAAATGTGTTTGATACATGATTTTGGTGAAGCTATAACAGGTGATATCCCGTCGTTCTATAAGACGGAGCACGATAAGGAAGTTGAAGAATCAGCAATAGAAGGGTTATTACAACAGTTACCCTCGGGTATTGCAGATGAATTTTCCGGATTATTCGATGAAATGGCAGAGCAGCAAACCGAGGAAGCGAAGCTGTTTAAGGCACTCGATAAAATGGAAGCTATCGCTTCACACAACGAGTCGCCTCTCGATACATGGCTGGAGCTTGAGTATACAGAGAACCTGACCTACGGAGCGGAGGAAGTAGCATATTCGGAGTATCTGAAAAAACTGAAGAATGAGCTATACAAAGATTCTGTACAGAAGATTAAAGACGGGGAATAGGACAGGGGAGACAGATGAACCGTCCCCCTGTCTTATTAGCAAATCATAATGGCATCAGTGTAATTTTTCATGCAATGAAATTACGAAAAGTTTTTAAAAAGCTGGTTAACTAAGGAGAGGGGAAACAATGAAAGAAATGGATGAAAACGAAGTTATGAGCCTTACTGCCGATGACTTTCGTGACTTAACACCGGATGAAACCCTGCAAGACAATTTTAAGCGTATGTTTCAAATGCTTGGTATAATTTACAAGAACCAAAATGAAATAAAAGAATTATTAACTGTTGCAAAGCAATCATAAGCAGGATACCGTTTGTAGAGACAGGGGAGACAGATGAACCGTCCCCCTGTCTTTAATGAAATTTTAAGTAACCTGAATGACAGAAAGGTAAAATTAAATGAAATCATATCGAAAGGAACTGACGTTTAACACGAAAACACGCCGTGCTATTGTCAATATCACGCCGCAGGTTGAAGCGGCGTTGCGTGAGAGCGGGGTTAAAGAAGGGTTGATTTTGGTAAATGCCATGAACATCACGGCAGGTGTCTTTATCAATGATAATGAGAGCGGATTGCACAGGGATTACGAGCGTTGGCTCGAAAAGCTTGCACCCGAAAAGCCTCATAGCCAATACGACCATAACGGATATGAAGACAATGCCGATGCACACTTGAAGCGTACAATAATGGGGCGTGAATCAGTTGTTGCCATTACAAACGGACAACTCGACTTTGGCACATGGGAGCAGATTTTCTACTATGAATTTGATGGTATGCGGAATAAACGGGTACTGATAAAAATCATTGGGGAATAGTTTAACATTACTCTTGTTATTAATATAAACAAGATCATGTCAATGTCATGTGTGATATGTAGTTATTCATAGTAATTTTACATTATTGGGTCTTATTAACCTTTATTAATTGTTTGATTTGCGGTACAGTAACATTCAAGATGAGTGGGCTTTACGAAAACTCATTTGATTAATAAGCAAGTAAGCAAAAATAAAACAACGTAATTGAAAATGGAGGTCTTTTTTATGTGTGGTAATCATAAGTTTTTCAAATGTAACATTTGCGGCAATCTGACGGGTCTTATTATTCGCTCCGGTGCGCCGCTATCTTGCTGCGGTCAGAGTATGGCAGAGCTAGTTCCGAACACAGTCGAAGCAAGCACCGAGAAGCACATACCCGCAGTCACCGAGTCAGCAAATGGCATAAGTGTTCAAGTCGGCAGTGTGCCGCATCCTATGGAAGAAGGTCATCATATAACTTTCATATACGCAGAAACAGAAAAAGGCGGTCAACGTAAATGTTTGGATATCGGAGCAGAACCAAAATGTGCCTTTAGCTTTATCGATGACAAGCCTGTAGCTGTCTATGCGTATTGTAATCTTCACGGTTTATGGGAAACGAAGGTTTAGTGAACCCATTCTTCAAACAAGTTTATGGTATCGTCGAACAGATACCATACGGTAAAGTAATATCATATGGTGATATATCAAAAATACTCGGCCGGCCTCGCGGAGCACGCGAAGTCGGCCGGGCTATGCGCTATTGTCCCGAAGGGTTGCCATGGCAACGTGTCGTCATGGCTGACGGAAGCATAACCGGCGGTTCTTTCGCTGACATGCGCCGTGCGATACTGGAAGAAGAGGGAGTGCCGTTTTTACCCGACGGGCGTGTAGATATGAGCACCTGCCGTTGGTTGGGTTAGTTGTCAGGGGGACGGTCCCCCTGACAACCCCTCAATTAGTGAAGAATCGGACCGCCTTTTTGCATATCGTTGCACTGTATACAGCTTGAATCACTGCAGTGTGTTATAGTTTTATCATTCCTTATAGCGTCTGCACAAGCTAAAACTGTTTCTTTAATCGGGAATATTCTCCATAAGCTTTTGCCGACTGTTATTTGCTTTTCCAAGTCTGCAACAAACGGTGCCAGATTGTTAAAGCCTTCGGAACAACTGCCTTCGCGCAGGCGCATGGTGCTTCCGTTTTTATCCAGTGCCCAGCGTACGAACAGTTCTCTTCCGGATAGTTGCTCCGCATAGTGGATAGCTGTCATTTTTGTTAAATCCACGCCCATCATGACGATTTTGCCGCTTCTTTCCATCATTTTTTGGAAAGGAGCATAAACGTCTTCTGCGGTTTGACAGCTTATCAATTCTTCTGCCTCCGGTCCGAGTGCTACAAATGAGTTTAATGGGTGGTTTCCTCTGTGTCTTCCATCAGTAAATACCATCGTGCGGGGAATTGCACCCATATCTTTTGATATATCAATAATACCACTATTATATATTCGACCGTTCGGCTCAATCGTCCTCATCTCATCATCTATGCCGTTTTGCTCTATTTCTTCTCTCGGCGGCAAATAAAATCTATATGTAAATGAAGGCGCAAGCAAAGAGCAACCTGCTTCTAAAAATGCATTTATTATTGTATCCGCGCCGCCCTCTACTTCACCGAATGAACGAAGCGATGAATGAACACAAATTATTTCGCCGGAAAGTCCGGCTGCTTCTATTGCTTTTTTTAATTCCTTACCTGTAACTTTCATAAATTTATCAATTATCCTTGTGTTTTGTTCTTCGGTTTTTTCTTCGGTAGCTTTTGTGGATTTTAGCACGCAGAGCACAAAATGTCGAGATTTTCGTCCATTTTTACGCTTTTTCGCATTTTTTCAGTAATGTTTGCATTAGTTATTCGTATGTTAGAACCGTTCATTCTGCTGCATTTGTTCCATTTGCCTCTCCATTTTTGCACATTTTACTAATAGTAAAGTTAGCTTGTGGGATTTCGTCATTTTATGGAGTTTGATTTTATTTTCTATTACTTCTTGTGATTATCGGATTCGACCATCACCGGGCGACCGAGGACGGTCGCCCCTACAATTCTCCCCATGGGAAATTATACTCGCGCATAATATTCCTTACTTTTTCTATTGCCTCATCATCCATCCCGGGTATTGACAAAACTTCGCGTTCGCTCTGTGATTTTAAAACATCGAGGGTTTTGAAGCCTTTTCCTTTTAGTCCTTTTACCGCATCCGGTTCCAGACGTTTCAGAAGAACATCGATTGGAGTTGTAGTATGAGCCTTTTTCGGCGGGAAGCGTTTATCAAACTCCAGAGCTTCTTCCTGAGTCAATTGCATGTAAACATCGTCAATAAAGTACTTTCCGCGAATACCGTCGAGAGCACCTTCATAAAGGGTATACACCAGGAAAGCATCACCTGCTTCACCCTCAGGAGGTGATATACCTAGTTTTATCGCATGTTGAAAGCCAACACGCGGGTAATAATCCGGGTGACCGAAGATAATAACGGCACGATATCCGAGTTTCCTCGCTTCTTCAAATGTATATTGCATGAGAGCTCTGCCTATGCCTTGGCTCTGGTGCTCCGGTGCAACCGTTAGCGGTCCGAATGTCAGTGTTTCGTAGGTTTTTCCATCATCGGACTCAATCCGGCTTTTTGTGTAAATAATATGACCAACGATTTTGCCATCTACTTCAGCAACACAATTTAGCACCGGAACAAGTGCTTCAACATCTCGCAGTTTGTGGACCAGAAGATGTTCGTCACAAATCTTGCGGTTTTCATCTTCTTCCCAAAATTGCCAAAACGCATCTCTGGTAATTTCCTCAACCGCATAATGGTCGGCAGGTTCTTCTCTTCTAATTATTATGTTCATTGATATATCACCATTCTTCTTTTTTTGTCTTTAACTTTCGCGAATATATGGCTACTTCTTGGTTTTTTGCTGATTTCATTCTTAGCACCTTAAGTTTATTCTCTGCATACAACGCTTCACGCTGTAATTTTTGGTAGCTGTCCCAACGTCCTTGCTCTATTTCACCTCGCTCAATGGCGGCAATAATCGCACATCCCGGTTCCTGCTCGTGCTTACAGTCTGAGAATTTGCATGTACCAAGGTGCTCTTCAATATCGGCAAATATATCAGACACCGCAGATTGTATTCCATCGCCTGTTTCCCACATGCCGAGTTCACGCATCCCCGGAGTATCTATTATATGTGTCCCGCCCGGTAGTGTAAAGAGCTGGCGGTGTGTTGTTGTGTGACGACCTCTGGCATCGTCCTCTCTGATTTCTTTGACTACCATGACATCTTCACCCATCAACGCATTGAGCAGGCTTGACTTCCCTACTCCGGAAGATCCGAGAAATACGCATATTTTGCCGGGTTGAAGGTATTTTTCAAGCTTTTCAAGACCTGCTCCGGTCTTTGAACTGGTTACCGCAATGTCAACACCGGCGGCAATCATCTCTACTTCGCTTATATATCGCTGCGGATCGTCAGCAAGGTCAGCCTTTGTAAGGATTATTACGGGGGTCGCTCCGCTCTGCCATGTAAGTGTAAGATATCGTTCAATGCGGCGCAGGTTGAAGTTTTGGTTTAACGATTGCATGATAAACACTGTGTCAAAGTTTGCTGCAATCGCTTGTTCGCGAAATCCGCCGGGGTCGGGGTCCAGCCTTGAGAAATAACTTTTGCGCGGCAGTGTCTCAACTATTTGACAATCTCCACCCTCCACTTCTGTGATGAGCACAAAGTCTCCAACCGTCGGGAACGGATGCGGCTCCCTGCCATAATAAACGCTTGTTTTCAGCTTACCGTGTTGCGTACCGTTGCAGCCGATAAGATCATACCGCTCTCTGTGTACTGCTGTAATACACGCAGGTGTTAACCCATCGTCAGGCTTTTCTGTTTCTGTATATCCGTATTGTTTTAAGTCTATCATTAATGTAGTAATCCCTTTCATTTCCTTATGCGTCAACAGACCATAAAGCTCATAGTTTTGCACCTATTTTTGGAATTGGTTCATTTTGGACCAATTCCACTTTTGTTTGTTCTTTTGGGCGCAAAAATCCTTTCAGCCTAAAGGCATGAAAAAAACCGCGTTACAAGCAGCCTCAATCTGTGGCTGTTGTTTTGCGGTGAAAAGTGATACAACAATATTCACAAAAGGTTACTTCCGGAGGTCATCACTACAGCCGGAGGCTATCGCAATAGACCTTGCACAACACAGTACGAGAGACGTCATCCCCCGTTAAACCGTATGCGCCCATTATTCGGTTTAAGTTAAAATCACCATAAATATCGACATAATCACATCCCCTTTCGAGATAAAATAACCACAAGCGGTTATTTAACATTAATCTATTGATATCGTTCCTCTCCTCGCTTCGCGAGAACCGTGAAACATGATATATTATTGAATTTACCTTGCTGATTGTAACGTGTACCGTATAAAAAGTCAACGAAAAATTTGTGTGAAAAAGAGTCAATTCCTCACAGCACCTTCTGACGCAATAGTATACAATCCGTTACACGATTAGTGATAATACCGCGGTCTCTTTCTGCGTAGTATTCCAACAGAGGTTGCAGTGTATCGCGAATTTCTGTGAAGTTCAGCATTGGCATTATTAATTGTTTTCCAAAGAGCTTTATCGGTGAAATCTGCATAAATGTTTGTACAAAGAGTGTTATTGTCATAGAATTTTAGCAATCGTACATCATGCCTCTGCTCTAATTTCTGCGTTACAAACTCTTTTCCTTTTATATATCGAGAAAGAATAATTTGCTTACCATCAAAGGATATTTCTAAATATCGACAGTCCTCATCAATACCCATTGCGGTCATCCATGAATTAGGCAACGTAACCTTATACGTCTTTGAACCCTGCGACGCAGTCCCCCCTGCAGAACTGATATTAACCTGTGTTGTTCTCTTTTTCATGGCACACCCTCGGAACGCATTATATGCTATTCGGTACGAATAGTCAAACAAAACGCTATCTTCCCAACAATCTTCCCAACATAATTTTGCTTGTCCTGCAGTATTAAATTAACCAGTGAGGAACAACCCACACTTCGCTTTTTGAGCATTGCGCAGGGTGTAGATTATTGGACTGGCAAATAATACTTCCAATTCCCAGTTCCATTTTTTGATACGCCGGAATCTCAGTGTGATTCTTCGCACATGTCACGGGGTCAAGCGCATTAAAGCTTTTTACTGATTCTGAAGGATTAGAGCTTTTTTTTATTTCGATTGGATAGAGCGTTCCGTCCTTCCAGATAATTAAGTCTATCTCCTTCATGTTCTTATCCCTATAATAAAACAAAGGTGGAGTTTTTCCGGTATTTATAAAGCTTTTATATATTTCGGAGACAACATATGTTTCGAAAAATTCGCCTGCCATTGCTCCGGTTTCAAGTACATCGGGATTACTCCATTTTGTCAGATAAGCAGCGAGTCCCGTGTCCATGAAATAGAAGCGAGGTGATTTCACCACACGTTTTAGCGCATTGTTGTGGTAAGGCTCAATTAAAAATGCAACTCCTGAAGAAACCAGAACAGAAAGCCATTGCTTTGCTGTAGGTGCGGAAACTCCGGTATCTCTTGCAAGTGCTTCATAGTTAATCAAGCTTGCGGTTCTTGCCGCAGCAGCACGTAAAAAACGATAAAATGCAAGTTCGTCCGCAACTTGTATAAGGTCCCGGATATCACGGCTTATATATGTCTGCAGATATGATGAGAAATATTCATCTAAATCAGTTTCCGTTTGTTCGTACAATCTTGGCATACCACCTCTATGGATGCGTGAAAAAGTATCCCTTAGTGTCATAGGGCGTGTTGAATTTAGTCTTTCAAGTAACTTCTCCGGAGCAGTTGTATACTCATCAAAAAGGTCGCCTGTGATTTCACTGTTAGACAGACCGAATAAGTTCAAGATTCCGACCCTTCCGGCAAGACTCTCGGAAACATTCTTCATCATATGAAACATCTGCGACCCCGTCAGCCAAAAAGCACCATTTTCCTTTTTGGTATCTACATTCATTTTGATATAAGGCAGAAGCTCCGGAGCATATTGAATTTCATCAATAATGACGGGAGGAGAGTACCGTTCTAAAAAGGCAACAGGCTGCTGCTTTGCAAAGAGCCTGTCATCAGGGTCATCCAACGTCACATAACATCGATCTGTCCCTGCCAGACACCTGAGCAATGTCGTTTTCCCGGATTGCCGGGGTCCGGTTATAAGCAGTACCGGGAATGTATCAGATATCCTTTTTACAATATCCTCAATTTTCCGTGTATAATACACGCTAATCCCTCCCTCCGTCACAATATTAGGCTAATCCAAAGTTTAACTTTAGAATAGCCTAATATCGCACGTTTGTCAATAGTTGTTTATGACAGAGGGTCAGCATCTTCAGCATCCGGGGTTGTGTCTTGCGATTAACTATCTTGACATGTACCATCCTTGATGATATTATTAACTCGTAAGATAGTATCTCGTAAGATAGTGAGGTGATTCTATTGTTTATCGGTAGAGAGCGTGAGCTTGGCAGACTCAATGAGATGTATGCAGGTGGTGATTTTGAATGTGTAATTATATACGGCAGGAGACGAGTGGGAAAAACTGCTTTGATTCAGGAGTTTATAAAGGATAAAAGAGCAATATATTTTCTTTCACTTGAAACCGGTGCTGATGTGAATTTGGTAAATTTCAGCAAGTGCATTTGGAGTCTTAGCGGGAGTGTAATTAAAGCTCCGTCACGATTTTCTAACTTTATGGATGCGCTGGAAGCCGTTAATGATTTGGCTGCCGACGAGCGATTAGTTCTTGTTATAGACGAATATCCCTATCTTGCAAATTCTGTTCGCGGGATGTCTTCTATGTTACAGGCACAAGTCGATACACTTTTCAAAAGCTCTAAGCTTTTTTTAATACTATGCGGTTCTTCGATGTCATTTATGGAGAATCAAGTGCTTGGGTATCAAAGCCCTTTGTACGGCAGGCGTACAGCTCAGTTTAAGATTCAACCTTTTTCCTTTTTTGAGTCTATGAGATTCCATGAAGAGTATAGTGCACTTGATAAAGCAGTTGTCTACGGAATAACCGGCGGTATACCTCAATATTTGATAAAAATAAACAGCAATAAGTCATTAAACGAAAATATTATTAACGGCTTTTTTGACCCCTCCTCGTACTTTTTTGAAGAGCCGGCTAATTTGCTTAAGCAGGAGCTTAGAGAGCCGCAAATGTACAACGATGTTATTACTGCAATAGCTACCGGAAGCTCACGCCTCAACGAGATATCTACAAAAATCGGTATCGAAACAGCAGTATGCAGTAAGTATCTTACATCCCTCATATCACTTGGAATTGTAAAAAAAGAAAGCCCTGTAATCGGGAAAAAAACAAAAAAGACCATTTACAGACTTGATGATAGCATGTTTCGTTTTTGGTACAGATTTGTACCGCAGAACGCTTCGCAAATCCAATCAGGTGCTGGTGAAAGGGTCTATCAAAATGTTGAACCGCATATTCCTGCTTTTATGGGTGAAGTTTTTGAAGAAATTTGTAAACAGTATCTTTGGCGTGAAAACCTTGAGGAACGGTTGCCTTTTTACTTCCGTGAAACGGGACGGTGGTGGGGAGCTAATCCTCTGACAAAAGCGGAGCAGGAGATTGATATCATCGCAGTTTGTGCGCAATCGTCAAAGGCGGTTTTTTGTGAATGTAAATGGACAAATGAAAAGGCAAACAGCCGCATTCTTGCTGAATTAATTGAAAAATCGAAGATTTTCGACTTCAAAGAGAAGTATTATTTTATCTTCTCAAAAAGCGGATTTGTAGGTAGCTTAGTTGCAGAAGCGAAAGAGCATGACAATATTCGGCTAGTATCGTTTGACAATATGTGTATATAAGGAGTAAAAACAGCACTGAGGTCACATATCGCCGCACTTGAAGAGATTTATATGCAGATATGAGGGGTGAGTACTATTTTGTCATAGTCTTTGCCTTTTCATACTCAGTTTTATACTCTGCAACTAGGTCTGTTTTTGTAATCTCTTGGTAAAATGAAAAGCAATGATAAAGACATAGGTATAATACACTAACAAATACAAGGAGTAGGATTATGCAACAGATAATTATTGACAGAGAGTTTAAGTTTCTTCTTCCTATGCTTGACGAAAAAGCATTTACTGACTTGGAGGCGGACATCCTGGAAAACGGAATTCGGGATTCCTTGGTATTGTGGGAAGGGATTTTGATTGATGGTTACAATCGATTCAATATCGCGCAAAAACATGACCTTCCGTTTAATACCGTAAGTATGGAGTTCAACTCTCGTGATGAGGTAGTAATTTGGATAATTAGAAATCAAATTGCGCGCAGAAATCTTACACCTTTTCAGCTACGGTATTTTCGTGGATTGCACTATCACGCTGACAGAAGAAACCAAGGTGACAATAGTCCAAATGCTTCAAACTCATCAAACCGCCAAAATGACGGTTTGATACCCACCGCAAAAAAGCTGTCGGAAAAGTACAAAGTTTCACCCAGAACCATTGAACGGGATTCAAGACTAGCCGATGCCCTTATTGTATTGGGCGAAGTATCCCCGGAAGCCAAGCTCAGTATCTTATCCGGTGAAACAAAAGTAACCAGAGCTGAGCTCGATGTGTTGCTCTCCGGTTCCGTTGAAACAGTCGCAGAAATGGCAGAAAGCATCGAAAGCGGAACATTTGCGGAGCGAAAAGCAGATAGTGCAAACGCTGACGAAAAGACACTGGACTCGGCATTTTGTAAAATATCTGACATCATAAAGCGAGAACTCAACGGGCTATCAAAGACTTATTCACCCACAGAAGTAAAAACAGCTCTGAGATCACATATTACCGCACTTGAAGAAATTTATATGCAGATGTGACGGAGTGTGCCGCAATCGGTTGACTGCGTCTATCGCATGTTGACGTTGTGCGCGTACAATGATATATTGCTGTTGTTATGAGCAATCTTCAACGATTACAGAGGGTTATTAGTATATGAAATTAATATCATGGAATGTTAACGGGTTGCGTGCGTGTTTGAAGAAAGGTTTTTTGGATTCTTTCTCGGAGATTGGAGCGGATATTTTTTGTGTGCAGGAAACAAAGATGGAGCAGGGGCAAGCGGAAATCGATTTAAGCGGAGCGCAGAAAACAGAGCAGTATCATGAATACTGGAACTCGGCAGATAAAAAAGGGTACTCAGGAACTGCAATATTTACTAAGTTGCGTCCGCTTGCAGTCTTTAATGGAATTGACATTGACGAACACGACCATGAAGGTCGCGTAATCACGTTAGATTTCGAGGCATTTTATTTAGTTAATGTATATACTCCAAATTCGCAAAGAGAGCTGGCACGTCTTGAATATCGCATGCGTTGGGAAGATGCTTTTCGTGAGTATGTATGCAGCCTCGACAGGACAAAACCTGTAATCATATGCGGTGACCTTAATTGTGCTCACAAGGAAATAGACATTAAAAATGCAAAGTCAAACGAACGAAACGCCGGCTTTACAATAGAAGAACGCGATAAAATGACACTCCTGCTGGAATCAGGGTTTACCGATTTCTTTAGAAGCTTAAATCCTGACAAAACAGACGCATATACATGGTGGTCATACATGCCGGGTGTGCGAGAAAAAAATGTCGGCTGGCGCATTGACTATTTCCTCGGCTCCGACCGTTTGACAGAGAAAGTAACAAATGCATTCATCCTGCCCGATGTTTACGGCAGCGACCACTGCCCCGTGGGATTGGAAATTGACATTTAGAGGACAGGAGCAGGACAGGGGGACAGGTTCATTGTCTTACGATGAATAGATTAATAACGAATGAAATTTTGTACTTTAACACTTGGTTGCAAAGTCAACCAATATGAAACACAAGCCATTGAAAGAATCCTCTGCGAGTTTGGACATACACTCGTCGATTTAGGCGATGGCTGCGATGTCTGTATTCTGAACACATGTGCGGTAACGGCAGAGAGCGTGAGGAAATCACGCCAAACGATACGCCGCATGAAAAAACTCGAACCCGATGCATTAATTACCGTCTGCGGGTGTTATTCGCATTTGGAGTCTGAGGAAGTTGCTGACCTTGGAGTGGATTTGATAGGTGGTGCAACGGATAGGTGTGAGTTTGCAAGGATGGTTGCAGGAACACAAGGGGACGGTTCATCTGGCTTATTCTGCTATCACCCTTTGGGTTCTGTAAGTGTCCAAAATCACCCACCATCTGTAGATGGCACCCTCTTTTCAAAGAGGACCGTAACACAGGGGGACGGTTCTCTTGTGTTATTTGGTGAACAGATGGACGAAAACAGCAACTCTTTCTCAAGAACACAAGAGAATCGTCCCCCTGGGTTTTTGCGTCCTCCTGTGTTCGAGGAACTCCCACCCGGCAACACTGCAAGCCGCACACGGGCACTTCTAAAAATACAAGACGGTTGCAACAACTTCTGCACTTACTGCATCGTCCCGTATATACGGGGACGTTCACGTTCCTTGCCGCTGAGCAAGGTGGCGGAATACGCAAAACTCTTGGAAGAGCAGGGGTATAAGGAGATAGTTGTTACAGGCATTGAGATATCATCCTATGGGATTGATTTGTTCAGCAAGACAGATGAACCGTCCCCCTGTCCTGAGGGTAATCACCCGCCGTCTACAGACGGCACCCTCTTTGAAAAGAGGGCTTATCTATCACTCATCACCGCAATAAGCACCATTCAAAACGCTGCTCCCAACGCCAGACTGCGCCTCGGGTCACTTAACCCGTCGTTACTAACCCCCGGCTTCTGCCGAGAGCTGTCTAAAATCCCGAACCTCTGCAACCACATCCACCTCTCATTGCAAAGCGGGTGTGACGAGACATTACTAAGAATGGGGCGAAAATATAACACAACTCAAGTGTTAGAAAGTATCGAGTCAATAACAAAACACTTCAACGATTGCAGTATTACAGCCGACCTCATAACAGGGATCCCCGGTGAAACCGATGAAGAGTTTAAGCAAACACTCAGCTTCATAGAAAAAGCAGCTTTCGCAGACATGCATATCTTCCCATACTCATTACGCCCCGGCACAAAAGCGGCGAAAATGCCGAATCAAGTAGAAAAGAACATTAGGAAAGAAAGAGCAAAAACCGCAACCGAAATCGCGGCGAATATGTCGAATGATTTTACACAAAAGCAACTCGGAAAGACAGTAGAGGTGCTATTCGAACAAGAAAAAAGCGGCTATTATTCAGGACACTCAACCAACTATCTTGAAATCAGTGTTAAAGAAAAAGTAGAAAGAAATTCCGTACAAAATGTACGGATTACAGAGATACAAAACGAAAGATTAATCGGTGAGATTAATTGAGATTCCTGATACCTCAGCAATTTGCTTATTCGACAATATATCGAGGTTCAAATAGTAAATATTCCGGGATGTATCGCATGAATACTATGCCACTGTCTCCATTTTTATCATTAGTTTTTGAGGAAGTTCATTTTTTTAAGAAAGTTATTAATTATCATTGTAAGAACTTCTCTTTTTTGGTAAAATTCTCGCGGTAGTGCTAAATACCCCATGAAAAATCAAAGTATCATTATGACACTTTGAAATTAGGAGGAATGATTCATGAATGAATCGATTGAAAACAGCAATCTCAGCACCGAACAGGACCTCTCTGAAATACTTCAGGTACGCAGAGACAAGCTGGCTAAACTGCAAGCTGAAAATCGCGACCCGTTTCATATAACGAAGTTTGTACGTGATGCTTTTTCGGCAGATATAACCGGCAACTTTGAGGAAATGGAGAACAAGGAAGTCTCTTTAGCCGGACGGGTGATGGCGAAACGCGAAATGGGCAAGGCTATTTTTCTGGATCTGCATGATGATAAAGGACGCATCCAGTTATATATAAAGTTAAATGATGTTGGCGCGCAGAGCTTTGAAGATATTAAAAAGGGCGACATCGGAGATATTATTGGTATTTCGGGAAAAGTCTTTAAAACCAGAAAGGGCGAAATATCAATTCATTGCAATTCATTCATTTTACTGGCAAAATCCCTTCGTCCGCTCCCGGAAAAGTATCACGGTCTGACAAATCAAGAGTTAAAGTACCGTCAAAGATACGTTGATTTAATAATGAACCCGGAAACGAGACGAACCTTTGAAGTAAGAAGCGCGTTTATTAAATTTGTCCGCAGATTCCTAGACGACAGAGGTTACATTGAAGTAGAAACTCCCGTGTTGAATTTAATTTCCGGCGGAACAACTGCAAGACCTTTCACAACACACCACAATACATTAAATCTCGATATGTATCTGCGAATAGCTACCGAACTTCACCTCAAACGCCTGATAGTCGGTGGAATTGAGAGGGTTTATGAAATCGGCCGCATTTTCAGAAACGAAGGAATGAGCACAAAGCACAACCCGGAATTTACAATGCTGGAGTTGTACGAGGCATATGCCGATTATAACGATATGATGGATTTATTCGAAGAATTACTCTCAAGTGCAGCGAAGAATATTTGCGGCTCTTTTGTAGTCGAGTGGAAAGGTGAAAAAGTCGATTTAACCCCCGGATGGCGTCGTATATCGATGTGTGATCTTGTAAAAGAGCACACAGGCTTGGATTTTGCATCAATGAGCAGTACAGAAGAAGCAGTAACAGCAGCGGCAAGTGTTGGTGTAAAAATGCCGGAAGGGAAAGAACCAACATGGGGAGATTTGTTATATGAGTGCTTTGACCGGCGCGTGGAAGATAAGCTGATACAGCCGGTTTTCGTGATTGACTATCCCGTTGAGGTTTCACCACTTGCAAAGAGAAAGCAATCAGATCCTAGGCTGACAGAACGATATGAACTCTTTATTTGCAGCAATGAAATGGGTAACGCCTTTAGCGAGCTGAATGACCCGATTGACCAAAAACAGAGATTTCAACGCCAGGTCGAACTGCGAAACGCAGGCGACCTTGAAGCAGCCATGATGGACGATGACTATATCAATGCATTAGAGTATGGGATGCCTCCAACCGGCGGTCTCGGAATCGGCATCGACCGCTGCGTCATGATGCTCACCGGCAGCACAACAATCAGAGACGTGATACTTTTCCCAACCATGAAACCTGAGTAGCGGAACAGGGGGACGGTTCACCTGTCCTGTGCGGCATACTCCAATATAAAATCCCTGTACATGACGCAAAAATCGTCAGTACAGGGAATTTTTTATCTTTATTACGTTCCCATACCTCTTCTAACCTTCTCCCCGTATGTTCTATCCATTTCACTGACAAACGCCAAAACTTTCGCAACCGCGTCATACATTTCCGGAGCTATTTCGTCTCCGACGCTTAACCTTGAAAGTAAGCCTGTCAAGCCCGGCTCCGGAATTACCGGCACACCGGACTCTCTTGCTACTTCAACGATTTTTTCCGCAACACGACCCTCTCCGAAAGCCGACAGTATCGGAACATCATTTTCACCGGGGTCATAGCTGAGAGCAGCAGCTTGAAATTTTTTATTTTCACCATTTGCCATGATTTTAAAACCCTATCCTATGTAAGTTTATCTGCAACGGGAATTGGAGTTGTTCAAGCGTGTACCATTTATTTCCTAAATCTTAAAATCAATTATACCCTGCTTCCCACCCATGTGTCTATCAAATGCTGAGAGAGCTGTTAAGGGGGTTGTTTCCTCTTTTGAGAATTTTATGTTTGTGCTCACAAGCTTAAAGCCTGCTTCATTCAGCATATTGTGAAGCAAGACAGTGTTTGCATTGAAGTGGTCTTTTTCTGATTCCCCGGGCACTTCCATTTGAATCGATACATCTTTGTTCTTTATATTTATTAATGCTTCCCAGTGACCCATAAACTCAAGATCTATTGCCATTAGTATATTTACGTTGTCGGGGTCGGCGCGTTTGCCGCCTTTTCTTTTAAATACATACAACTCTGCTGCTTTCTTTTCTTCGCCAAGCTGTACGGGAAGCTGCATGTAAACGAATTGTTCTATGCTGTTGAGTAATCTTACATGATCCATCAGTTTTTGTGTTTGCACAAGCATTTCCGCTCGTGCAGGCTGTGATGCGTTTGATACTGTTTCTTCAATCATTGCAAGCCTGGCATATAGTTCCTGTCTTGCATCTCTTAATCTTGCGCCTGCGTCTGTATCGTCTTTGCTGATTTTCGTAAAAAGCTTATCCAGTTGTGCCATAAGTGTTTCTTTAGTATTAGCTGTTTCCGGGTTTTCGCCTGCGACTCTTAGGAGCATTTCCGAAAAACGGTGTAATGCCGATTGCGGCGTGCCGCTGAATTCCGGTATATCTGAAAGCAGCTGTGCTACAACATTGCTCATTGTTTGTGTTGTCTGAGTGGCATTCGCGCTTTGTGAGACAGATGAACCGTCCCCCTGTCCCTGTACTGTTGCACCCTGTAAGACGGATGAACCGTCCCCCTGTCCCGGTGCTGTTGCACCCTGCAAGACAGATGAACCGTCCCCCTGTCCCGGTGCTGTTGCACCCTGCAAGACAGATGAACCGTCCCCCTGTCCCGGTGCTGTTGCACCCTGCAAGACAGATGAACCGTCCCCCTGTCCCGGTACTGTTGCACCCTGCAAGACAGATGAACCGTCCCCTTGTCCTGTTCCCTGTCCGGCCTCTTGGGCGGGGTTCTGAAAAAATTCTTGCGCATTTTCTGCATTTATTTGCATATTTGCATTTGGTTGTGTTATAATCGTTTGTGGCGATGATGCAGATACCTGTTCACTTTGTACGGGAGCTGCAAAAGCACCGGAAAAACTCTTTACAATCGTAGTCAAAAGCTCTGTCAAAGGTGCTGCATTTGCAATGTTTACCGTGAGTACCGGTGCAGTGTTCCCACCTCGAGTTTCAGAAGATGCATCCGCAGGAGCTGTTTGCTCACCCGCCAATGCCATCAAACGCGATATCATCGCATCTGTTTTATCACCGGTCGCAAAAGCCTCAAGAGCCGCTTTCATCAAGGCAGGATCACCCGTCAATTTATTGGCTGCAAGAAAAGCCGCCTCATCAAGACTAATATTTGGATTTTGCGTAATTATTTCCCGCATCATCCGGGCAGATTCTTCGGTAACCGGCATATTTAACTCTGAAAGCTTGCCCGCAAATGAAGCAAGGCTCTTATCGGTAAAGTCAGCAACAAGATTCTTTTGACCAAGAGATAAATCATCCTCGGCAGACTCTACGCCTTTATATGAAAGTGAAACCTGACCGCTGTCCCGACCCGTTACTTCAAGAAGAATTACATCACCGGGAGAAAGCTTGACATCAGCACCAAGTTTAGCACTAAAGCTTTGACCATTTTCCATTTTCAATGATAACGCGCCATTTTTATCGCTTGACATAACTTCGGCTCTGACAACATCACCCTTTTTCAGAGAGTCCGCTGCAGTGCCGGTTCCTACATTTATTTTAACTCCGCCTTGCCCAAGTACTTGCGACGCATCAATTCTCATATGCACTCCTTGCTGCCTTCCGGCTACCCCTTCTATAATAGAAGATTAAGGAAATAATACTACTACGTATTATCGACATTTACACAGACAGACTTAATAATATATTAAAAAGTCTATTATAACGTGAGGTGAAGTAATTAATGAGCGAATCTAATGAGAATATCTTAACAAAACATCTTGACGTTTTCAAAGAAATTGGTAATATAGGAGCAGGACATGCTGCATCCGCTTTGGCTGAGATATTAAACCGCAGGATAACCATGAGCGTACCTGAAGCTTCCGTTTTACCTTTCAGCGATATTGTAGATGTTTTGCAAGGTCCCGAGACACTCGTTGCAGGTGTGCTCATTGATATTTCCGGTGAGCTTAACGGTTATATTTTACTGCTACTCGACATGGACGATGCCATGGCAATGGTCTCTCAAGCACTTCAGCAGCCCCCACGCAGCACTTCTGACCCCGATTTTGAACTTGATGAGATGGAAAAGGACACACTCCTCGAAATTGCAAATATACTGGTCGGTTCATTTTTATCCGCGATATCCTCTTTTTCGGGGCTTGGGTCAATACCCGCTGTACCGCAGCTATCTGTCGATATGCTCGGAGCGATATTAAGCATAGCAATGATTGAATACGGCATGATCGGAGATTCGGCATTATTCCTAAAAACACAGTTCGGTGATCTCTCCGGCGATATAAATGGACATTTTTTCTTGATTCCTGACTATAATTCGTATAAGATGTTACTAAATGCATTAGGATTGGAAGGTTAGCGCAATATGGCAGTA
>Ga0123353_10002229_pt1 | contig 24013 bp, 18 predicted proteins | sample TergutLab28metaG_3_FD_92763 | JGI IMG/M metagenome (GOLD analysis project Ga0123353, IMG submission 92763) | Labiotermes labralis P3 segment gut microbial communities from Petit-Saut dam, French Guiana - Lab288 P3 | ecosystem: Host-associated > Arthropoda: Insects > Digestive system > Gut ... | reverse complement strand
CCATGGCGTGGCTGAAGGCACAGGGCGCGGACGTTAATGCCAAAGACAACAACGGCCAGACGCCCTTGTCGGTGACGACAAATGACAAAGTGAAAAAATGGCTGCTCGCCAACGGCGCACACGAGTGATGGGAGACGGTATGGATGAAAAAAACCGATGTCCATGGCCAGCGAACATCCCCATCTACGTGGACTACCACGACCACGAGTGGGGACGGCCGGTGCGTGATGATGGCAGGTTGTTTGAGATGTTGATTCTGGAAGGCATGCAGGCGGGGCTTTCGTGGATCACCGTGCTGAAAAAGCGGGAGGCGTTCCGGGAAGCGTTTGACGGGTTTGATCCGGCGAAGATCGCCCGTTATGGCGAGGCGAAGATTCAGAAGCTCATGGCCAACGAGGGCATCATCAGGAATCGTCTGAAAATCCACGCGGCCGTGACCAACGCGAAGGCGTTCCTGGCCGTCACGGAAAAACATGGCCGATTCAGTGATTTCCTCTGGAACTACATAAATAACACACCCGTCATCGGCCATTGGAAACGAATGACAGACCTGCCCGCCACCACGCCAATCTCGGACAGAATCAGCAAGGACTTGAAAAAGTTGGGGTTCAAGTTTATCGGCTCGACGATTATATATGCATTCATGCAGGCGGTCGGCATGGTGAACGATCATCTGACGGAGTGTTTTGTATACAAGGAACTCACGAACGGGCAGCCGATCGGAAAATAAGACAGCGACGGCACGGAAGGCTGAATGCTATGGCCCCCAATCATGGCTGCGTTTTTCTTTTTATGCTATTGTAATTCTTCAAAGGCGCGAACCATGCCGTCATAGATGGATTTCGTTCGTTCGAATTTGGCATTTTTCAAATGGAATGGCCAAAACAGAAAGGAGTTGTGAACGGTCGAAGCGCATGTTTCCTTCCACAAAACAGGCCGATCAATCGATTCACGCGTATACCGCGACAACTGATTGTAATAATGCTCAAACAGCGCGCCGTTACTCTGATCAATGCCGAAATTGAATCCACGCTTCAGGAAAAACGAAAAATCACCCGCGCATTTTCCAATGTTGATGTTCTGCCAATCGCAGATCACCAGATTTTCGCCGTCCGACAAGATGTTGTTGGGATGAAAATCCCCGTGACACACGCCGTGAGGCCTGGCGTTCAGAATCGGACAAACCATGTCGAGATTCTCGTAGATTCGGCCAATGTTCTTTTCGTCCAGACGCCCATTGTGCCGGCGGACAACGGACAGCCATTCCATATACGAGCGGAGCGAAAACTCCGGGGCGATGGCTATTTCTCGAAACGCCATCGGCGTGTCCCGCAACATGTGAATATCCAGCGAGGCCAGCCTGGCGCACAGATCGACCGCCTGTAGTTGTCGGGCCATGTCCCATTCGTCGCGGCGGACAGGCCTGACGTACTTCATGACCATGATGATGCCGTAGTCGTCATGTTGTTCGAGGTGGATGATTTCGGGCACGAACGGAATATGTTGTTTTCGGCACACACCATAGAAGTCATACTCCCGCTGGTATGATTTTAACCGTTCTTCGTGAATGTACGGAGCGTTGAATGTCGTTTTGACCACGTATCGACTGTTGCCGTCGGTTACGTCCAGCAACGTTGCGCCGCTTCCGCCGGACGTGATCTCCGCCGCCCGCGTGATGCGATGAAACACGCGCTGGCTGGTTATATCGTGTAATAAACAATCAAAACGATTCATCGCTCACACCTTTTCAGCGGTTTTCCCTGTTACGCTATCCCCACGACCTTCTCCACGTCGCCGCGTCCCCGCGCCTGGGCGTCGTTTTTCTTCGGTGGAACCGCGCGGTCCAGTGCGAGTAACACGGTGATGATCGTGAAACACATCGGCACGAGGTAGTACGAGACGCGCAGGCCCCAATGGTCGCCGATGGCGCCCATCACCCACGTGAACACGCCGCACCCCGGCACGCCCGCGCACGAGAGCAGAATGAACAGCATCGTCGTGTCCACGGGCAGGCGGTCGGTGCTGTAACTCTGAAGGCTGGGCCAGAGCGGACCCGTCGCCACGCCCGCGAAAAACAGCACCCCCAGCAGCCACCACAGCGACGTGATCCACACGATCGGCAGACAAATGAAAATGCCCGCCGCCGCCGATCCGATCAGCATCCAATACAAATGATGCTGCCGCAGCAGCCACGCCCACCCGATGCGGCTGGCGATCATCCCGGCGGCGAACACCGCCGTCCCCACGCCGCCCATCCAGGCCAATTGGCCGGGCGTCAACTGGTGCTTGAACTCCAACTGGATATAGCTGGCCGTCCAGAACGTCAGACAAAACTCGCCGCCGCCGGCGAAGAACATCATCGCGAAGAACACCCAGAACCGCCCCCGGCGAGTGACGTCCAGACACTTGGCGACCACCACGCGCCCCGAGAGCGGTTCGGCCACGTCCAGGCACGCCGCCTCGGCGCGAACCTTCTCTGACCGCCGAGGCCCGAAGTACGCCATCGCCGGCAGCAGCGACAGCACGCCCACGCCCAGCACGATCCACCGCCACGACACGCCCGCCCACAACAGCACGCCCACCGCCAGCACCGCGCTCACCGTCCCGATCGACCAGAACGAGTGCGTGAAATTGATGTATCGGCCCGGCTGATCCAGGTGCAACTGCTGAATCACCGGCGTGCCCAGCCCCTCGATGATCCCCTCGCCAAGCCCCGCCAGCAGCACCGCCGCCAGCACCACACCGTACGACGGTGCGAACCCCACGGCCAGAATCCCCGCGCCCATCAAACACGCCGCCGCCCCCATCGAAATCCGAAGCCCGAACCGCCCGGCCACAAAACCGCTCAGCACCAGCGACAGCACGATGGCCATGCTCCGCACCGCGTGCAACGCCCCGCCCGAGGCCATGCCCCCCTCGTCCAGCGGAAACCGCAACTCCTTCGCCATCGCCACCAGCACCACCGGAATCACCAGCGAACACGCGGCATACGCCATGTACACGCCAAACGTTCCGTAATCATACCGCCCAAATGTCATCGCGCGAGTCATGGACGAAAAGAGTAACGACAACCGCGACAAGTGACAAGTGACAAGTGACCAGCGACAAGCGACCAGAGACAAGTTATTCCTGTGCCCCATGATCGAGCAACCATTTCTTTGCGTCGTCATTGTCCGTCGCCGACAGGGGCGTTTTGCCCTCGTTGTCCCTGGCGTTGACCTCCGCGCCGTGTTCCTTCAACCACGCCATGGCGCCGACGCTGCCGACCTCGGCCGCCTCGAACATCGGCGTTCGGCCGGCGTTGTCCGCGGCGTTGACGCCCAGACCCTGCTCCCACAACCACGTCATGGTCTTGAGGTAGTTGCACCGGGCCGTCCAGAAAATCGGCGTCTGGCCGTCATTACGCCTGACGTTGACCTCCGCCCCTTGCGATTTCAACCACTTCATGGCGTCGAGCTTGGCGTATTCCACGGCCGCGAACATCGGTGTCTGACCGTCGTTGTCCCTGGCGTTGACACCCGCGCCCTGCTCCTTCAGCCACGCCATGGCGTCAACATGCTCGTAAAAGGCCGCCCGAAACATCGGCGTCTGACCGTCACTCTCCGCAGTATTGACGTCCTCCCCCTGCTCCTTCAGCCACGCCATAATCTTTAGATCACCGTCACAGGCCGCCCTGTACATCAGCGTCCCGACACCATCGTCCGTGACGTTGACTTCCGCCCCTTGTTCTTTCAACCATTTCATGACATCCAGGTAGCCGCCACAGACCGCCCGATCGATCAGCGTCCCACCATCGTCATCCCTGGCGTTGATGTCCGCACCGTGCTCCTTCAACCACTTCATGGCATCGAGATGACCGTACCAAGCCGCCAGAAACATCGGCGTCCGGCCGTACTGGTCCCGATCATTGACCCCCACACCGTGCTCCCACAACCATTTCATGGCGGCGAGATGGCCCCCCTCAGCCGCCACGGACATCATCGTCCCACCGTCATCGTCTCTGCCGTTGACGTCCACACCGTGTTCCCTCAACCATTTCATGGCCTCGACATGGCCGCCCCTGACCGCCCCCACCATCGGCGTCACTCCGTCTTCGTCCGCGACGTTGGCCTCCACACCATGTTCCTTCAGCCACTGCATGGCCTCGACGTGACCCCCCGCGGCCGCCCCAAACATCGGCGTCTCACCATCACCACGCCGACCGTTGACCTCCACCCCATGTTCCTTCAGCCACTCCATGACCTCGACGCGGCCTGCCGCGGCCGCCCCGAACATCGGCGTCCCGCCATCACTGTCCGTGATGTTGACCTCCGCACCCTGATCCCTCAACCACCGCATGACCGCGAAATGCCCTCCCTCTGCCGCCGCAAACATCGGCGTCTGACCTTTATAGGTCTTGGCGTTGATCTCCGATCCCTGCTCCTTCAGCCACTTCATGACGTCGAGATGGCCTCCCGACGCCGCCTCGCACATCGCGGTCTTCATGCCAAAATCGTAGATGACGTTGGCATCCACACCGTGATCCTTCAGCCACTTCATGGCCTCAAGACGGCCTTCCACCGCCGCCGCCAACATCGGCCCCCAGCCAAACGCTGACTTGGCGTTGATGTCCGCGCCCTGATCCTTCAACCACGCCATGGCCTCGACGTGACCGGACCCGGCGGCAAAAAACATCGGGGTCTTGTTGTAATCACCCCGAACGTTGACGTCCGCCCCCTGATCCTTCAACCATGCCATGGCCTGGATTTGGCCTTCCCCGGCCGCGAAAAACATCGGTGTATAGTCATCGTTATCCTTGGCATCGAGATTCGCCCCTTGCCCCTTCAACCACGCCAACACGTCAACCCGGCCTTGGGCGGCGGCGAAGTGCACCAGGGTCAGACCATCGTCGTCCTTTTCACGGACCCCAAGCCCATACGAGTTAACCCACTCCTGAACCGTTGGCGGCTGGTTTGACATGATGAACGCGCGTCCTACCGTCGCCGCCGCAGCAGCGCCAGACCGCCCAGGGCCAGCAGGGTCAGTGTCACCGGTTCGGGAACGGGGCGGCCGAACAACTGGAACTCGGTCAGTTCCACGTAGGAGTTGGCGCCCCAGGACATCCGCAGATAATTGGCCGTCGTGCCGGGAGCGAACGAGATATACGGATTGTTCGCGTCATACAGGAACGCCGCGTCGGACCAGATTTCCGTCCAGTCCTCGCCGTCGTCGCTGACTTCCAGCATCAGGTCGAAGATGCGGCGGCCGTCGTTGTACATGGTCATGATCATGCCGTCGAGCACATATTCCCGCAAAAACGCCCACTCGCAACTACCGGCCCCGCCGGGCAGGCTGCCGATATCGCCGGGCTTGCCGCCGACGTCGCCGAACCGATGATCGGTCCATCGCGGATCGAAGTTGCCCGTCACATTGGTCTCGGTGTTAAAAATGTTATAGCCGTCCATCGCCAGTTGCTGGCCGATGTTCGGGGTGAGGTAAGCGCCCAGGCCCAGAAGTTCCGCCATGTGGTAGAAATTCGGATCGCTGCCCGGCTTTTTGTGGTTGTCTTCGAGATACATCTTGAAGGTCAGCGATTGGGTCTCCACCGAACCCAGCAGCGAGGGGTCCTCGCGGTAGGAATCGCCGGCAAAACGATCCGGGCTGGACGCATTGACCAGAACGCGCCCCTTGTCGTCCAACCACTGGTAGTTGGTCGCGCAATGGTTGGCGTCGCCCCGCCAACTGGTGACGAACCTGTCCACGATCACGGCATCGGGAAAGGTGAACGTGACCTCGATCCACCGGTTCGCGTTGCCATCGTCCGTGTCGTCCCGATCAAATCTCGCACCGGAGCCCGTGGCGGTGTAGTACACCAACCTGGTGAGAAAGACGGGATCGAAACCTCCTGAGTCCCACGCGTTTCCGGCGCTGTCAACCCGGGTCCATGTCCCTTCGAGTTGAAGCCCGTAGGAGCCATCGGGATTCCAGCGTTCCAGCAGGTTGATGCTGCTGGAGAGGGATTCGGAAAAATAGGTGACCTCAGCCAGCGCACCGCCGGCCAGGAGCGACGCCAGACACACCGCCATGGCAAATCGACACATGAGACTCTCCTTTACTTACACGATGAAAGACAGGACACAACGCCGGCACCGTTCCATGCGAACACCATGCCGCATGATGTATTATCCTCCCAAACCGGAAATTGGCAAGGTTTTTGTGACGGGATTCCTTGCCCACATGCCGATATAGTGTCAACAGAGATGGAGAACAACGTGGAAGATCGATTGATGGTGAGCGTCAGTGGCGTTCGTGGGACGATCGGCGGGACGTTGACGCCGCGGGTGGCGATGGAGTTTGGGCTGGCGTACGGCACGATGCTGACCCGCGGCGACGACGCGGGCGGCGCGAAAGGCAAACAACCCGCCGTCGTCATCGGCCGCGACACCAGGCCGTCGGGGGCGATGATCGCGTCGGCCGTGGCGGCGGGGCTGATGGCCACGGGCGTGAATGTGATCGACCTGGGCATCGTCACCACACCGGGGACGGCGTTCATGGCCGCCCGGATGGGCTGTCAAGGCGGCGTGATCGTCACGGCCAGCCACAATCCGCCGCCGTATAACGGCATCAAATTCCTCCAGCCCAACGGCTGTTGCCTGCCCGCCGACCGGGCCAACGAATTGGCTGACATCTGGCGGCGGGGGCAGTTCGACCTCGTGGACTTCGCCGGCGTGGGTTCGCAGACCCGCAACGGCACGACCCACGGCCTGCACGTGGACGCCGTGTGCGGCGTGGTGGACGTCACGCTGATCGCGTCCAAACGGTTCAAGGTCGTGCTCGACAGCATCAACGGCGCCGGGTGCGTGGTCTCGCCCATGCTGCTCGGCCGGCTGGGGGCGGAGTTGGCCCACCTCAACGCCGAACCCAACGGCCAGTTCGCCCACGAACCCGAGCCGATTCAGCCCAACCTGACCGGCCTGTGCGAGGCCGTCCGTCGTCACAAGGCGGCGGTGGGGTTCGCGCAGGACCCCGACGCCGACCGGTTGGTCGTGGTGGACGAGCGAGGCAACTTCATCGGCGAGGAATACACGCTGGCGTTGGCGACGGCCTTTGTGCTGCGTCACCGCAAGGGCGACGTGGCGACGAACCTCGCCACCAGCCGAATGATCGACGAGGTGGCGACGGCGGCCGGTGTGTCGGTGCGTCGGGCCCCGACCGGCGAAGCCAACGTCGTCGAGACAATGCTCCGCGACGGCTGTATGTTCGGTGGCGAAGGCAACGGCGGCGTCATTGAGCCGCGCGTCGTGCTCACGCGCTCGAGCCTGGTGGGCATGGCGTACATCCTTCAATACATGGCCGAGACGGGCAAACCGCTGAGCCAACTGGCCGCGGAGATTCCGTCGTACGTGTTTTTGAAAACGAAATTCCCCTGCCCCTCCGGCGTGGCCCCGGCCGTGGCGGCCAAAGCGAAAGCCCTGTTCGCCAACCAGCCGTCCGCCGCCTTCGACGAACGTGACGGTCTGCGCGTGGATTTGCCCGACGGCTGGGTCAGCGTCCGCGCCAGCAACACCGAACCCATCATGCGCATCATGGCCGAAGCCCGCACGGCAGAAACGGCGCAGTCGCTGGTGAACCAGGTGCGAACGGTGGCCGATGAGGTGATCGGAAAATAATTTCCGCCGCGAATTCCGCGAATTTTCGCGTTGCTTTCTTTTCCGCCGAGACGTACATTTTCAGTAACATGCCTGCCGCGCCTCTCGCTCGAAAGAGCGATACGTATAAAGGGCAGGTTTTGTTTTGTTGTGGCGCGTGATCGTCTCTGTGACAACAAGGGCGCGAGAGATGAAATTGTTTGCGATTGGTCGGGAATGATGATCGTAGAGGTTCGTGCGATATGCAATCAGGCAATACACCACAGGCATTTCCATATCAAGGCAGCAAACGAAAACTTGCCGCGGTGATCGTCAATTGCCTTCCCCCCACGACATATCGACTGATTGAACCATTTGCCGGTTCCGCGGCAATATCCGTGGCGGCGGCATGGACGGGACGGGCCAAATATTTTTGGCTGAACGACGCCCATGAAGCGTTAATCTCGCTATGGAACCGCATCATCCATGACCCGCACGGACTCTCGGCGGACTATGAGCGATGCTGGCGGCAGCAGCAGGGAAATGAGCGCGCATACTACAATTCCATCCGCCGGGAATTTAACGCCACGCACAAACCGGAATATCTTTTATATTTGCTGGCCCGCTGCGTGAAAGCCGCGATTCGCTACAACCGCAACGGCGAGTTCAATAACAGCCCGGACCACCGGCGGCAAGGGATGCACCCGGACACCATGCGGCAAAATCTGTTGTTGGTTTCGCGGACGTTGGGGCCGGACACATTGACGACATCCACCGATTACACCGCGGTGTTGCGCGAAACGACGGAAACGGATGTTGTCTATATGGACCCGCCGTATCAGGGTGTCTGTCTGGACCGTGATTCACGATATGTAAAAAGCGTCGCGTACGAATCCTTCGTGGACGAATTGGAAAAATTGAATCGCCGTCATATTCCATATATTGTCAGTTACGATGGCCGGACGGGTGAAAAAGTGTATGGAAAAAAACTTCCCCGCCGTCTTGAATTGGCACACACGGAAATTCTGGTCGGTAAATCGACACAGGCAACGCTTCTTGGCCGAACACAGGAAACGTACGAGTCGCTATATCTCTCTCCCGCGTTAATGGAAAAACTAGGCCGTCCTCCGACACGTTTTTCCTCTCGTCGGGCGGAAACTATGCTTTTCGTTTAAGTAATTCTTTCACATACTGCGGTAGGCTTATCCCGCCACGCGCTGCCGCTTTCGCCAAAATATCATACGCAGTGATCTCCGGTCCCACCCAGGTAATGTCAATTCGCCGACGTTGTTCCATGGCAATATGTTGATCGTTCTCGGGGTTGGCCCAGTAACACGCGTCGCAAATCGTGATGTCCCGTATTTCTTTGCCGTTGCGGCAATTCTCACAAGACCAGCTTTTCATACGTTGAAGACCGAGAGCGATCAACATAAACGCACCCGGCCTGTCTTCTGCCGCCACCTGATCCCCGGCAACCTGATATGGAATTCGATGGCCAATGGAAAGGTATCGCGCCTCCAGAGGCTCGCCGCTGAACGCACATTTTCCTCCTTGTCGTTCATACAACAATTTCTTAAATGCCTTGGAGAAAGGCTGCCGTCCTCCAGTTTTATGACGCTCGACGTTGTCTGGGTCGCCAAAACGATATGCGCCAATTTTTTTGGTGCCCGCACGGTTGGGCACACGGACTGTCTCGATAGGAATACCCCCATTCCAGCACATCCATTCGCGCCCGTGGCGCATGTTCATATCCATATTGCTCGCGAAGTTCTTCCGTCGTCACCTGACCATGCTTCAGAATATGATTGATGACGGCCAATGGCCGCTTATTGGTGACCTTTTTAATCTGCTCAAGTATTTTGGGGTGAACATTCATTATTCTCTGTGAATCTTGTGGTTATTTTCGCGGCTAGTTTTTGTCGTTCGGGCCGACGTAGTGTTGTTCGGTTTCGTCGTAACGGAATTCCATCAACGGCAGCAGGACCTGGTACTTCTCCGGTCGGCTGGCCACTTGGGCGAGCGTCTGGTCCCAGGTGTTTACGCCGCTGATGGAGTCGGCGGCGGTGACGTTTTGGGCGCCGACCGCGCAGGCGTTGCGGACCGCGTCCTCCAGGCGACAGCCGCGGAGGCAGCTGGTGAGGAAGGCGGCGATCGCACAATCGCCGGCCCCGGTGGCGCTGACCACCTTCTCCACCTTATAGCCCGGTTCGAACAATTCGCGGCCGATCCATGACGCGGCGTCACTCGCCTTCGCGACGCTCAGGCCTCGACCCACACCACGGGCGAATCGCTCCGCACCGGCCGACGCGATGTACATGCCGTACCAGCCGCACTTAATGAGCACCACGGCGGCGCCCATGTTCAGGCACTGTCGGCCGAGGTCGCTTAACAACTCGCCGTCGATCTGCGTCAGCAGTTCGCGGTCGCCGGCCTGGGCGGACAGTTCGTCAAACTTCGCCCGCCGCAACATGAAGACCAACTCCTCCACGCTGGGCGTGAACACGTCGACGTGCGGCAGCGTGCGTTCCAGAATGGCCGGCCAATCGGCCGCACCGGCGGGTCCTCGCGGATCGGGATAGGCCATGTCCAGACTGGTGGTTGCGCCGGTGGATTTGGCCTGGCGGAAGACCTCGACCAGTTCGCGTCCGGTGTCTCCGTACATGCGGGCCATCAGCGGCGGATAGCCGAAATGAAACAGCCTCGCCCGCGCGACGGTGGCCACATCAATGTCGGCCGCGGTGAACGTGTCGTTCGCACCGTGGCAGTGCAGGAAAATGCGGTCGATACCCGGCGGATTGACGACCACGGTGTAGCTGGTTTCCTCGCTATGGACAATTCGCATGCCGCTTTCGGCGCCGGGCGCCTCGGCGCGGATTTTCTCCAGCAGCGCCCGGCCGAACATGTCGTCGCCGCATTTGCCCATCAGCCGGACGTTCACGCCCAACCGCCGCAGCGCGAACCCCGTGTTGGACACCGGGCCGCCGGTGGACACCACGGCCCCGCCCACCTGCACCAGGCAGCCCGGACGCAAAATCTCGCCCACGCTCCGCCCGCCGGCGCGAAACACCGGCGTGACATCCAGGCAAATGTGCCCCGCCACCACGCTCTCGACCGATTGATCCATAGTCGTCACAGCGTACCGGAAAATGACGATGTACGCAATCGTCGGCGGCAAACCCAGCCAAAAGGATACGTCACACCGTGAGCATTTCGCCGGCCTCGTAGCGGCTGGCGACGTGGAGCGGCAGGTGGCGGCTGACGATTTCGCGGTGGGTTTCCATCGCGACGGACGGCTGATTGTTCTGCTCGGACAGGTGCGACAGCACGGCCCACTGTAGCGTGGGTCCGGCGGCGGCGTGGAGCAGTTCGGCGGACTCGCGGTTGGACAGATGGCCGCGGGGACCCCGGATTCGCTGCTGCAACTCCCACGGGTACGGGCCCGTGCGGAGCATCTCGTCGTCGTAGTTGCTTTCGAGGAACACGCCGTCCAGCGTGCCGATCGTCCGGGCGAGCCCGTCGAACACGTGGCCGAGGTCGGTGAGGATACCCACCCGCCGGCGGCCGTCCGTGACGACGAACGCCACGCCGCCGGCGGCATCGTGCGGCGTGGGGAGGGTTTCGACGGCCAGATCGCCGAAGTGCAGCGTTTGGCCGGGCGCGAAGGCGTGCACCTCGCCGATGTGCCCGAGTTTGTGCCGCTCGCTGGCGGCGAATGTCGCCGACGACGCGTGAATCGGCAGGCCAAATTTTCGCGAATACACGCCCGCGCCCGCGATGTGGTCGCGGTGGTCGTGCGAAACCACCACGGCCGTCACGTCGCGAATGTTCCGGCCGAATTTTTCCAACCGCCGCTCGGCCTGGAGCCCGCTGATGCCCGCGTCAAAGAGCAGCTTCGTCGGCCCGCTCTCGACGTAAATGCAGTTGCCGTTGCTGCCGGATTGTAAGGAAATTGCGATCATCGTGTGTCGCGGGCGTCTCGCCCGCGTTGTGCGCTCCATTGGCCTGGTCTTGTGTACAGGCGGCGTTTGCGAGGGCACCGATGCCCTCGCGACGCGCGGGCGAAACGCCCGCGACACGGGGTATCAGTCCTTCAACAGTTCGTCCATGATTTCCATGAAGAGTTTTTCGCCTTCGGCGGGTTCGAGTTTTCCGCTGCCGCTGACGTTGGCTTTTTTCGCCCGTTCGCGGATGTCGGCGTCGATGGCCTTGATCATGGCCGAGCGGGAGGCTTCGCTGGGTTTTCCGTCGTGGTCCGCCAAGGCCTGCCGTTCGAAGCGTTCGGTGTACCGCGTCATTCCGGCGGCCATTTTCTGCATGAACGCCTCCTGCCCGCCGGCGTCGGCCATTCGTTTCTGCATGGACAGGCCCATTTTCATGAACGTGGGCATCCAGGTCCGCATGGTCTCGCGACGCTGGTCCTCGGTGGCGTCCTTGTCGAGAATCAGCGACTGCCAGCCCTGCATCATCTGCCCGACTTCCTGCTGGTATTTCTCGGCCGCTGCCCATCCCTCGGCGGTGAGTTTTCCGTCGGCGTTGTCGAAATTGCGGAGGGAGAAATCCTTCATGTTCTCGGGCATGTAGTCCCACATCATTTCGCGCATTTCTTCGCGGTTGAGTCTGCCGTCACCGTCTTTGTCGTACTTGGCGAGGATTTCCGGCGGCGGGCCTCCCATCCGCCCGCCGGGCCCCTGGCCGCGTCCGCCCTGTCCGCGCCCCGCGGGTTGACTGGCCGGTTGACTGGCGGGTTGGCTGGTGGCCTGCGCTCCGCCGCCCCCGCCGGCGGGCATTCCGCCCATCATTCCGCCGGGCATCGGTCCGGTGAACATCGGCGGGAGCGCCCCGCGCGGGGTTTCGGGGGGCGGTTTGATGTCGACTTTGCCGTCCTTGAGGGCCTTGAGGGCGGCCTCGCGTTCGTCGCCGTCGAGTTTGCCGTTTTTGTCCTTGTCGAAACCCGCCAGGACGGCCGCCCGCGTCGCCTGGCGATAGGCTTCGTATTCGAACCAGTCCAGTTTGCCGTTTTTGTTCTTGTCGAACGTGACGGCGACCGCCCATTTTTCGAACGGCAGAACCAGATTTCCGCCGGCCTTCTGATCGGCGAGGAACGCTTTTTCGTCGAGTTCGTTTTCTTTGCCCGTCGCCTTGAGGAATTTGAGTTTCTGGTCGGCCTGGTCGTACGGATCGACGGCATGGGTCAGCGCGTCGTCCGCCCAAACGGACCCCGCCCACATCGCCGCCACGAGCACGAGCACAGTACGTAACAACATCGTCGCTCCCTTCATGAAAATTGTCACCGCATCACTGCGAAATTGTACCTTGGGCGCAAAGTCCACGCCAATAGTTTAACGCCGCCGCGAGGACATTATTGCAGGGTCCGCATGCGGAGAGTTCCAATTTTGGGGAGAGGCACGATTTTTTTTTACCACAGACACAGCGCGACACAGAGGTGACACGTGGTGTTCGAAAAATGTTTCGCGACGGCTTGCCGGTTTGCGCTGTAAGGCGTTCTGTCGCCCAACGTTGCATCATACACCCAAAACGTTCGAAGTCACCTCTCCGCATCTGGGTGTCCTCGCGTCCGGGCGTCGTCTTCGTCGTGGGGGATGCGGGCGTCCAGCGCCAGGCGGCGGGCGTGGTGTTGGCGGGTGAACTGGCGACGACGGGCCGCCCAAATCAGCATGGCCGTGACCGCCAGCAACGCCAGGCTGGAGAACGTCACGCAAATGATGACAAACCGCACACCGTACAACGCGTCGATCTGATCGGGGGTCATTCACACCTCCAAAAAGCCAGTAGCCAATAGCCAATAGCCAGTAGCCAGTAGGTATGGCAAAGCCTGTTGCGAATCATACGATCCTGGTTTTTGCCACTTTTCGATCATTCATTCCCGCTTTCACTGCCTTTTTGCTACCGACGTTCCTTACCTTGTGGCTGGTGGCTGGTGACTGGTGGCTGGGGTGTCTCGTACGCCGCCTCGATGCCTCGCGGATCGATTCCCGCGTCGGTGTAGCCGACAAAACGAACGGCGATGTAGTTGGACACGTCCCAGATTTTTTCGCTCGTGAGTTCGTGCTTGAAGTACGGCATGGCCGAACCGGTGATGCCGTTCATGATTTGATAATAAAAAATGCCGCCGATGTACCGGCCTTCGACCAGATTTCGCCGCAACGTGGTGAAATTCATCGGCGGCGGATCGATCGCGGGCCGCCCCTGGAACGTCGCCAGGCCGCCCCTGCCTTTGCCGTCGCCGACCTCGCCGTGGCAGGCGATGCAGTACCATTGGTAAATCAACTGCCCACGCTGAAGGGCGGATTCGTCGGCGGGATAGGGATTGGGCATGGCCCGCCAGGGCGGAGGGACGTTGTCGTGCAGGAAGGCGACGTTGGTGTCGGCGCCGGACTCGTACGCGGCCACCAGTTTGGCTTCCCAGTGCCGCTGGCGGGCCATTCGCCCGTCGGCGAGGGTGCCCCAGTTGGACTGGATGTACCGCGTGAGGGCGAGGAGGTTTTCCTCGCCAAGGAATTCCCACGAGGGCATCAGCGACAGCGGTCGGGTGTTTCTCGGGTTGAGGAAATGGGCGTGGTGCCAGCCGTCGGGGTGTTCTCCGCCGGCCTGCTGGAGGTCGGGCCCCCAGCGTTCGGTGCCGAGAATGGCCGGCTGCATGGCGTAGTAGTCGCCCTGCTGGGCGACGCGCTGCCGCCCCAGCCCCCAGTCGAACGTGCGCCCAAACTGGCTGTGGCAGTACGAACAGCCGTTGTCGATGTACAACTGCTGCCCCCGCGCCTCCAATTCCGAACGAGGCCGCCAGATGTCCGACGGCTCATCGTTCAATGTCATCGCCGGCAGCACGACGGCAACAAACGTGCTGGTCCAGAAAATCAACAAACCGCCGAGGATGAGAAACGCGGGGGTCATTCGCATAGATTTTCCTTCGGAAAAAGCCAGTAGCCAATAGCCAGTAGCCAATAGGTATGGACAATCCTCCTGTTCATTACACGATTCTGTTTTTTTGCCACAGTCATACTCCTCCCCGCTTTCACTGTCTTTTACAACCGAATCTCAAATACCTACTGGCTACTGGCTACTGGCTCTGCTGTTACGGGGGTCTCTCTCCTTTATAACCGTTCGCAGACGCCACTGGCCGATGCCGAGCATGCGTGCCTGTCGGCATTCAACGGCACCACAGGGGGACAGCATGCGTCGTGGGCCGCCATATGTGTGCGATGGTTTGACATTCGGCCAGTGGCGCGAGCGAACGGTTATAGAGAAAAAAAACGACCGATACCCAGGGCTCGCGGAGTACCGCTCGCCCTGGGCTATATCAGACGCCGCTCCGCGGCTTTGTACCGGCACTTCCACGCGAGGCCGGGGAGGAATCGTTTTCCGCATGGAACACCCTGTGTCGCCAGGCAGAGCCATCGCGAAACATTTTTCGCCTTCACCAAATTCTTTCCTTTTTGCCACCGACGTTCCTCCTTGTGGCTAGTAGCTGGTGGCTGCCGGCTCCGCCGCCAGTTCGACTACATGTTCACCACGCCGCACTGTTTGCACCAGGTTGTACAGCCCCACCCACGCCGCGGCGAAAATCAGCAGGCCCAGGCTGCCGCGGAGGATCATGTACGGGGGCATCATCGGCAGCGTGTTGTATTCGACGTTGCCGCTGACCCAGCTCGCGCCCTGCACCAGGCCGGCGACGGACAGCACCAGGAAAAAGCCCACCAGGCCCGTCATCAGCAGGGCGAACTGCACGCGGACGAGTTTGGTCGAAAACAGCCGGCGGCCGAGGATTTGCGGCAGCACGTGCCACATCGTCCCCAACGCGATAAACCCCGAAAAACCCAGCACCGCAATGTGGGCATGGCCGATCGTCCAATTGCTGAAATGCGTCACCCGCTGCACGCTCGGCAAACTTTGCAGCGGGCCCTGCACGCACGTGACGAAGTACCAGATCAGCCCGAACATCACGAACCGCCCGCCGACGTCCCGCCACAGCCGCCCGCCGCGACGGCGGGCAGTCAGCCAGAGGTTCATCAGCACGGTGAACACCGGAAGCATCATGGCCATGGAGTCGACGACCGAGAGCGTTTTGAGCCAGTTCGGCACCGGGGCCTGCAAAATGTGGTGCGCCCCGATGTGCGTGTAGAGCGTCAGCAGGACCCAGAAGCCCACCAGGCTGAGCGTGTGGCTGTAGAGCGGCGTCCGCGCGACGCGGGGAACGACGTAATACGCCGCCGCCGTCGCCAAAGGCGTCAGCAGCAGACCGACAAGATTATGGCCGTAAAACCACAGGAAAATCGAGTCCAGCAGCCCCGGCAGCGCTCCGGCCGCCGGCTGCCACATCACGTTGCCGATCGGGTACACCCCCGCCGTCCACAAGCCCCAGCAGTTTCCGCAGCGGCAGCAGCAGCACGATGACCATCGCCAGGCCCGAATGAATGGCCCCGGCCACGAAGTACGGCGGGAACATCGTCGTGTGCCATCCCGGCAGGATGGACATGGCGAAGTCCCACGAGACGACCGAGTGCACGCTGATGACCAGCGGCGTGGCCAACGCGGCGAAAAACAGATACGCCCGCCCGTGATGCCGCCACTGGTTCCCGCTGCCGGACCAGCCCATCGCCACCGCCCGGTAAAACCGCGTGCGCGGGTGGTCGGGCCCGTACAGCCGCCGCCAGCGGTCGCGGGCGGCGGCGAGGTCCGGCAGCAGGCCGACGTACCAGAAGACCAGGCTCACCGTGAAGTAGGTCGAAATCGCCACCACGTCCCACACCAGCGGGCTGAGGAAATTCGGGTACACCTGCCGCGTGGTGGGGTACGGCAGAATGAAGTAAAACACGCCAAGCCGCCCGAGATGGATCAGCGGGAACAGGCCGGCCGTCATGACGGCGAAGATCGTCATCGCCTCGGCCGATCTCGCCACGGCCGTCCGCCACCGCGCACGGACCAGGTGCAGAATGGCCGAAATCAACGTCCCGCTGTGCGCGATGCCCACCCAGAACACGAACGACGCGATGTACACGCCCCACCCGACCGGCGAATTGATCCCGGCCACGCCCATCCCCGTGCGGACCTGGTGAATCCATAGCCCGAAAAACAACGTCACCAGCCCGCCCAGCCCGAGCATGGCGAACATATATCGAGGCCGGGCCGGCGACATCGCGCCGAGAATGGCATCGTCAATTTGTGTGTTCGTCAACGACATTGGATGTTCAAAATCCTTATGACAAACGTAGCGACAAGCGACAAGTGACAAGCGACTAGAGAAGGCAATCTCTGCTGTATTCCTCGTTCTCGTGCAGAGCGATCGTTTTGAACGACAAGAGTTTCCTACTCTTGTCGCTTGTCACTTGTCACTTGTCGCTACGCCACGCGCCGCAAATACGCAATCGCCGGCTTGGTGTTCAGGTCCCCGAGCACCTGGTAGCGCCGCGGGTCGTGGCGGAACATTCGCGTCACGAGGCTGTCGTCGCGGAGCAGGTCGCCGAAGACCATCGCCGTCGTCGGACAGGTGGCGACGCACGCGGGCTGGACCTCGCCGTCCCGCAACGGGCGGCCTTCGCGCAACGCGCGGTGCTGGGCCTGCCGAATCCGCTGAATGCAGAAGGTGCACTTCTCCATCACGCCACGCTCGCGGACGGTGACCTCGGGGTTGAGCTGCCCCCTTGACGACGGCGGCCAATCGCGGTCGAACCAGTTGAACCGCCGGGCCTTGTACGGGCAGTTGTTGTTGCAGTACCGCGTGCCGATGCAGCGGTTGTAAATCTGGGCGTTCAGGCCCTCCTCGGTGTGCATGGACGCGTACACGGGGCAGACCGGTTCGCAGGGGGCGGCATCGCAGTGCTGGCAGAGCATCGGCAAAAAGCCCAGCCCCGCCCCGTCGTGCTGCCGGCGGTACGGGATGATCTTCAGCCAGGCCATCTCGCGGCCTCGGTCGACCTCAGCGGGCCCGACGACGGGAATGTTGTTCTCCGCGTAGCAGGCGACCGCGCACGCGCCGCAGCCGATACAACGCTGAAGATCGATCACCATCGCCCAGCGGTGCTTGGTGTGCTCGTGCGGCGCGTAGGCGTCGGTGCGAAACCCCTCGGGCAGCGGCATGCGAAGCGGCTCGCCGTGCGCGGGGCCTGGAGCGGCGAGCGCCTGCGCGAGCGGCGCCCACTGGAGCAGTTCGCGGCGGTGCTGGTCCTGCATGGTGGAGGTCGGGTGGCGAGACCGTTGGCCGATGTCGCCGCTGGTGTCGCGGTGGACGCGCGCGGCGAGGAAGTTGTTTTGCGTCGGCTGGATGGGCCGGAGGAGGAACGCGTTGGCACCGACGTTGCGGGCGGTGTCGCCCATGGCCTGGTGCCCCTGTCCGAGGACGACAGCGAGGGTGTCGGGCGTGACGTCGGCGGTGATTCGCACGGGCAGCGTGACGGCAGCGTCCGCGGCGGCGGTTGTGTCGAGCGGCTGGACGCGGATCGTGTCGCCGTCGCGCAGGCCGAGCGCGGCGGCGCGGTCGGGGTGCATGTCGGCCCAACTGCTCCAGGTGGATTGGCTGGTCGGATCGGGCGCTTCCTGCAACCAGGTCCGGTTGGCGGATCGGCCGTCGAACAAAAACACCGACGGCCACAACCAGAGGTGAAAGTGTTCGCGTGTCGCGGGCGCTTCACGTGGCGCGGGCGTCTCGCCCGCGTTGTGCGTTCCATACGGGTCCCGCCCGTGAATGACTGGGCGGGTCTGACGCATCGCCGAGAGGCCCTGGGCGAACTCCACGGGCGACAGCCACGATTCGAGAAAATCCACGCCGAGGCTGAGGACGAAACGGCTGCGGTCGAGTCGGAACCGCGGAATCGTGTCCAGCCCCAGCAGCGCGCGGTGGGCGTCGCGGAGCGGCTCGTAGTTGTACGGCTCGACGTACCGCGGCGCGGAGCCGGGCCCGAACCGCGCGGCGAAGGCGGTGAAGACTTCCGCCAGGGCGCCGGTCTGCACGTCGCTGAAAAGGTGCACGTTTCGGCCTGGTTTTCGCAGCCGTTCCGTGATGGTTTCGACGGCGGTGGCCCAGGTGGCGGGTTCGAGCGGCCCCTGGCGGCGGATTCGCCGCAGCGGTTGCCGCAGCCGGTCGGGATCGTACAGGCCTTGCACGGCGGATTGGCCTCGGGCGCACAGCGTGCCGCGGTTGACGGGGTGTTGCGGATTGCCTTCGGCTTTGAGGGTCCGGCCGTCGCGATGCCGGACATGCATGCCGCACCCGGCGGGACACTCGCGGCAGACGGTGGCGAAAATCGCCCACTGGCCCGGTTTGATCTCCTCGGGCGGCACGACGTACGGAATGAGCCTGCCCGCCTGCCGCAGCCCCAGCGCAGCCGCGACGGCCCCCGCGCCACCGGCGGTCACCTGAAGAAACGCTCGCCGCGACAACCCCTGCATGGTCATACCCTCGGCGAAGTGTAGGTGGGTTGGCGGACGTTCGCAAATCGAATGCGTGGATTTTTACGCAAGTCGGAGGGAATTCGCCACAACGGTCACGCATGAGGCGGCCATCAGCACGGCCGCCAGCAGCGGGTGCAGGACTCCGGCGGCGGCGGTGGCGAGGGCGGCGGTGTTGTAGGCGAGGGCCCAGGCGAGGTTTTGGCGGATGACGCGTCGGGCGTGGCGGGCCAGGCGGATGACGCGGGGCAGCGTGGCCAGCCGGGAGTTGAGCAGGACGACGTCGCCGGCGTGGCGGGCGAGGTCGCAGCCGTCGGCGAGGGCAACGCCGACGTCGGCCTGGGCGAGCGCGGGGGCGTCGTTCACGCCGTCTCCGACCATGGCGACGGCATCGCGTCGGGCGGTTCGGGCGGCGGCGATGAGGTCGGCCTTTTCGTCGGGGCGGCGTGGCGCGTGAACGTCGCGGATGTTCAGTTGTCCCGCCATGTCGGCGGCTGCGGTGGCGGAGTCGCCCGACAACATGCTGACGGCGATGCCCATGCGTTCCAGTTCGGTGACGACGGTCCGGGCGTCGGGTCTGGGTTGGTCGCGAGCGGCTGCGTCGCCGCCGGGCGGGCGGCCCAGCGTGAGCGTGCCGGTTTTGTCGAAGAACACCAGGCCGACCAGACCCAGCGATTCGAGCACGTCCCCTCCGCGGACGAGCGCCCCGGCCTCGGCGGCGCGTGCGATGGCCAGGGCGGCCGCCAGCGGCGCGGCAATGCCCATCGCGCACGGACACGCGACGACCAGCACGGCCAACGCCGCCCGCCCCGCGCGGGCGGGGTCCCCCGCCGCCAACCAGCCCACGCCCGCCGACAAGGCCAGCACGAGCACGCACGGTGTCATCCAGGCGGCCATTCGCCGGGCCTGCCGCTCGATTCGGCCGGGCTGTCGCTGCGCCAGCCTCACACGCTCGACGATCCTCCGAAGCAGCAACTCCTCCCCGACGGCCTGGACGAGCATCACCACCGGACCGGAACCGCTTTCTCGTGGCGCGGGCGTCTCGCCCGCGTGAGGCTGCGGAGAGGCTTGACGTTCTACCGCCGTCAGGCGTATGGAACGGTCAACGCGGGCGGGACGCCCGCGCCACGAGCCGTCGCCGTTGACCGTTCCGCCCGTCACGGGGCTTCCGGGACCGATTTCCCGCGGCTGCCATTCGCCGGTGAAGGCGGCCTCGGCGACGACGGACCGACCTTCGACAACCTCGCCGTCGGCGGGGAACCGCTCGCCCGGCGCGACGATCAGCCAGTCGCCGGGACGAAGTTCGCCTCGCGCCACGTCCACGGCCTGCCCGTCGCGCGACAGGCGGGTCGCGCGGGGCGGAAGCAGACGTTCGAGCGAGTCCAGCCATTGGCCCGCGCGGGTTTTGGCGGAGGCTTCGATGAGTTTGCCCAGCGTGACGACCGTCAGGAGCATGGTGGCCGTGTCGAAGTAGACGTGCCCCTGGCCTTGGACGGTGGCCGCGACGCTGACACCCAACGCCGACAACGCCCCGCCGGCGATGAGGGCGTCCAGACTGAGCCGGCCCCGACGGATTTCCACCGCCGACCCCGCCACGAACGGCCAACCCAACAACGCCGCCGCCGGCAACGACTGGGCGAGCATGATCCACCGAAACGCGGGCTCCAGGTGCGGTTCGACGCTGCCGGTGTACAGCAGCAGCGCGGTCATCATCACGGCCATCGACAGCATCGCCCCGACCGCCAGCCGCAACACCGCCCACGTCGACGCGGTCGGCCCACCGTCGGCCGCCACGCCGCCGACGATGCGGCTGGCGAGGAAACACCCATAACAACAAAACACCCCCCCGCCGGTCGGCAGGCCACAATGTGCACACTCCACGTCGCGCATGGTGGATTGTAGGACGCGGAACGCGAGAAGGTATGTGAACGTCCAGGCCAATGGAGGCGATTAAATTCGAAATCCGAAACTCGAAATACGAAACAAATTCCAAAAAGAAAAATTCCAAATTCCAAACGGCGACGCCATGCGCTTTGACGTATGGCGTCGCCGTTTGGAATTTGAGTTTTGAAGTTTTGAAATTTGTTTCGTATTTCGTGCTTCGGATTTCGAAATTCGGTGTCACACCGGTGACGAGTGCGCCGGCGAGGGCGGTGGCGGGGCCGGTGGCGATGGCGGAGCGGGCGGTTCCGGGGCCGGCGGGGGCGGTGGTGCCGGTTCGGCCGGCGGAGTTTCGGGGGACGGGGACGGATCGGGTTCAGGGTCCTCGCCGCCACCGGTGAGGCTTAGCGTGAAGCACTCACGCCCTCCGTTTTCGCCTTCCATCTCCATGTCCACGGTGAACCGGCCAATGGCGACGACTCTGGCACCCGCGATCTGACCGCCGACGTACACATAGCGACCGTTGATGTACGCGGCCGGTCCCTTGTTCAGGCTGATGATGCTCAACAACCGAAAATTCGGTGGCGGTTCGCGTCGCGTAACCGTCGGCATCGACGTCGGGTCCGGCGGGGTTTCGACCTCAGGACCAGGTTCAGGCTCCTTCGAAGCCTTGATCCGGATCGTGCCGTCAGCCAAAACCTCCACATCATCGAGGAGCGGATTGTTGTCGGACACCCCCGTGGGCGTCGACTCCGTCGAGGCCGTGGTTGTGCCCGCGCCGGCGGCGTTCGCCGCGGGGACGAGCGACGCGCCGTGCGCCGCGTTCTGCGCCGAGGGCGTGGTCGTTCCGGCGTCCGCCGGTTTCGTGAATCCGCCGTTCACCCACGTCCACAGGCCGTACATGATCGCCAGCAGCAGCGCCAAACCGCCCAGTGCCGGCGAGACGATTTTCATGACGTGCAGCACCTTGACGGCCCGTTTGGGTTTGGCGGGCACGGTCAGTTCCCAATCCGGCGTCTGCTGCGCGTTCCACGCCTGAATGGCCTGTGCCCGCACCTGCTCGACCAGGCGGTCGTCGGGCGCGATGTCCGCCTGCGACACCGAGGCCGGCGGAGTGTCCACCGGCGCGGGATCGTCGGGCGGCGGCGGGTCGGTCGGTTCGGACGGATGGACGAGGGTGAGGTTGTCGGGCGGCAGTTCCCACGGCGCGGACGTCTGCGGGGCGAGCGGCGACTCGACCGCGGTGTCCTGTGGTGTGTCGTGTTCCGGCGTGTCCGCGGGCGGCGTGACGTCCACGGGCGCGTCGGGCGCATTGGGCGACTGCCCCGGCGGCGTCAGGCCCATACGCGTTTTCTCGTAGGTGCTCTTGCCCGTGGCCGCGAGGGGCTGGCTCAATCGACCGGCGACTAAATTGGGTCTGATTTTACTCATGGTCGTTTCGATCCGACAACTTTGCGGAGGAACGTCCGCAGTCCGCCGCCTTTGTGGTCCTTGGAGGTTTGTGGCGTGGGTTTGGCGGGCAATTTTCCGTCCTTCTGCATTTGCTTGAGATACGCGCGGAGGGCGGGGAAATTGTCTCCGGTTTCGCCCGGACCCGGCGAGGCGGAACCGGTTTTGCCCTTTTCGTTCGCCGGCATGCCGGGGTGCGCGGTGGCGGCGGACGGTTTGGCCGAACCCATAGGCTTGTCCGTTTTCGCGTGCAGCGCGTCCGCGTGGGCCGACCGGCCTGTGGCGCCGGGCGGTGTCGGCGCGGGGAGGCTGGGCATGTCGGTCAGACCCGGCAACGTCGTTCCCGCCGTCGACGGAATCGGTGTCTGCGGGTGATTCACGTTCACGCCGGCGAGAATTTCCATCATGCTCAGTTCCGACGAGACCGCGGATTTTCCGTTGGACCCCGGCGTGGAAGACCTCATCGGCGCGTGCGAGGCCGCGACGGCGATGTCGCGATCCGGTGTCGAGGCCGGGGCGCGGAACGTCCGGGGCGGTTCCGGTGCCATGTTCGGAATCGTGGTTTGCGTTCCCAGGGGCGTCCGGGTTTCGGGAATCGGCGCGGTGGGCGTGTGATGCGACGCCGACTCGGGCGGTGCGGCGGGAATCCGCCTGGCGTCGTCCGGGTCGTTCGCGCCGGCCGGGTCCGCGTCGTTCGCCGCGGCCTGACTGGCCGGTTCGGACGGCGGGTCGGCGGACACTTCCGCGCCCGATTCGTGGAGCGATTCCTGCTGTTTGATCCGTTGTTCCGCCGAGGCCAATTGATCCAACCACTGCGCCAGGGCGTCGGTGGAGTTGGCGGGATCGCCCGCGGGAGACCCGACGGCGGAGACCGGCAACTCTTTGTTCTGCCCGGCCGGCTTGACGTACGCGACCGTCGCATCCGGTGCCGGTTCGTCGGACGACGCATCCGTGGCAGGCGCGTCCGTCTCCGGAGCGTCCGTGGCGGGCGCGTCCGTAGGCGGCGGATTCAACATCGCCAGGGGATCTTCCGCGACGGGAACCTGATCCATCGACTCGAATTCCGCCAGGTCGGGCGCCGGAGCGGAGGGCTCCGGCTGCGTTGGAGATTCCCCGCCCGGTTCGGGTTTCAAATCGGTGTCCGGGTCCGCGTCCGGGCCGTCGTGCGGCAATTCCTGATTGGGGTCCAGTTCATCCTCGCCGACTTCCAGCGCGAAGGGCGGGGCTTTCCGCTGCCCTTCGAGCAGTTTGTCGGAGGTGTTGCTTCGCAGATTCTCGACGCTGTTCTGCCCGGTGGCCGGGACGGCGTCCTGCCGCCAGGGCTGCGGGGGCGCGAGCAGTTCGGCCGCCAACGCGCGATAATCCGCCGCGGCGGTGCTTTCGGGCGCAAACGTCAGAATGGACTGCCCGCTGGCGGGACATTCCCGCATGCGGACGTTCTCGCGAATGACCGTTTTGAACACCTTGCCCGGAAGCGCGCGGCGGAGTTCCTCCAGCACCAGCCGGCTCAGTCGCGTACGATAGTCATACCGGCAGGCCAGCACGCCCGCCAAAACCAGATTGTGCCCGAAACCCTCGCGGATGTCTTCGAGCGTGGTAAGCAGAATTTTCAAACCGTCCAACGCCAGAATCGACGTCTCCACCGGAACGATCACGTGTGTCGCCGCCAGCAT
>Ga0123353_10002227_pt1 | contig 24021 bp, 24 predicted proteins | sample TergutLab28metaG_3_FD_92763 | JGI IMG/M metagenome (GOLD analysis project Ga0123353, IMG submission 92763) | Labiotermes labralis P3 segment gut microbial communities from Petit-Saut dam, French Guiana - Lab288 P3 | ecosystem: Host-associated > Arthropoda: Insects > Digestive system > Gut ... | reverse complement strand
GTGCTTTTTGGATAGAGTTCCCTTTGCCGATGAATTTCAACACTTGTTCTCTGTATCTCGCATCATATGCCATACTGTTATTATATCACTTCATAAGCCCGTTGTCGATTTTATTTATTATAACCTCGCGTTCGCCGCTAATCGCCCGATTTTGTAGGCGCGGCTTATGGCGTTCCCCCCGCTCCGCCCTCCACGGGTAGCAGGTAGGAAAAAGAAATTACTTTGGGGTGTGTACTTGGAACGATAGGTCGTGGGTTGGTTTTCGGTTGCCGCCGGTTTGTAAATGATTTGTTTATTGCGTTTGGTAATGATTGTTATGGTAATTATTCCGCTTGCAACGAGAACGCCTAACAAAATCCATAGCCATAATAAGTCGTTGTTGTTGGTTGGTTTTGGTTCGGGTTTTGCTACAGTAAAAGCTACGGTATTTTCGTCGGCGTTTGGTGAAACGGATTTAACCTCTGTCAAGGGGTTTGCGAAAGATTAATTTTGATTTTGTTATATTCCGTTGTTACGCCACAATTCCCCATGCTATAATCGCCATACGGAAAATTAATAAACGAACATATTTTGTATTAATGGAGGCGTTTTAATGACAATTCGTGAGTATACCGATGCTGACGAAAAAGGATGGGTGCAATGTAGATTGCTTTCATTTCTGGATAGTTCGTATTTTGATGATGTCAAGAGGGATAAGGAAAAATATGAAAATCCATCTGTTTGCTATGTCGCAGAAGAAAATGAGATGATTGTTGGGTTTATTGATATTGAGTTTGAAACAGTAGCAGGGGATGTGTGTTATTTTAAAGATGGATTGGGCGCAGTAATTTGGCACTTGGGTGTTTTACCCAAGTATAGAAGAAAAGGTATAGCAATGAAATTATGGAACGTTGCAAAATCAATTTTAATTGAAAAAGGCATAACGCATTTCGAGGTTTGGACACAAGATGATAACGCATCAACTGCATGGTACGAAAATCAAGGCTTTGTCTTTAAAGAGGCGTATCTTAACGCTTTCATTCAAGGTTCAACACAAGATGATGTGATAAAACAATATATTAACATGGACAATGCAGGCGAAATTTGGGGAATAAAAAATTTTAATTTTGAAGCCCCGCTTGAACGAAAGAAAGAATTGGAACAAGTATGCCACCGATTACATGAGGTCAGATTATATATATTGAATTGCGCAATATAGGTATTACTTTCAGTTAGGATAGATATGGTTTTACCCTTATTCCCGTACCGATAGGCACGAAAGCCCCCGACAGTGGCGCACTGCACCGCCTGCCGATGTATAAGTGCGCACCTTAAGCTGTCGGTGACTATGAAGGAGGAAAAACATGTATGCTGTAAAAGCAATTTATGATGGGGTAACTTTCAAGCCAACGCAACCTGTTGATGTTGAAGGACACTACGAGGTAGTTATAACATTTCTTGAACCTGTTATTACCCCAGCAAAGAAAAACCCAAGACTGTTGCTTGAACCGATTCTTGGCAAGTCTGCTTCTATTGGCGAGTTTGATGGGTTAATTAAAATACCGGATGATTTTAACGAACCGCTTGAAGAAATGAAGGAGTATATGTTCTAATGGAATATATCGTGGATACGCATGTGTTGCTGTGGTTAATTTTCGATTCAAGCAGATTATCTGCCTCTGCTCATCTTGTGCTGTCGAATGGATTTGCAAAAAAGCATGTCTGCGCTTCTTCACTATGGGAAATCTCTATTAAAAATCGCATTGGTAAGCTACCGCTTCCCGAAGGTATGCAAGGAATACTTTCCGCCATAAGAACAAGAGGCTTTGGCATTATTGGTCTGGACTATTTGCATATCGAGGCATACAACTTGCTTCCGTTAATTAATAGAGACCCTTTTGACGGAATAATTATCGCAACTGCACTTGTTGAAAAAATGTCAATTATAACCGCTGATGAAAATATACAAAAATATGATGTGCCGTGGGTCTGGTAAAGTTTTCAATAGGTTCTTTTTTAGACCCCTTAATAACAATCAAAATGATTAAAGCTATCCAATTTTCACCATCTAACCGTTTAAAAATCCAATCATGCAACATTATTTTTTTCAAAACCTAACGCCTCCTTGTAATAAAAAAAGGAACTTCGACACAAATTACGCCGAAGTTCAAATCTTTGATTTTATGTCAAATGAGATCGTAAAAAGAAAGGGACTGCCAGCTATCTGCTTGCTTAAAAATTATACGGCGGAGAATCATCTTGTCAACCCCTTTTTAATGATCGCAGAACCGGCATAGCACAGATATTTCCAAATAGTTATTGGAAAAATATGCGGTATATGGCGCTTCCCCCGCCCGCTCGGTAACGTCAATAACGCAAATAACGCAAATAAAGCAAGTAACATCAGTAATACTTGTGGTTGCATCCAATGTATAATAATATAAGCCACCGACCAATATAAAACCGATTTTTTACAATACAATTGCGGGAGTGATATATATACCGAAACGCGAACCCAAACCGCTCCGCTTCGACGAGGACGCCTTTGATCTGGACAGGGCGAAACGGGGACTCAACAACGTAGCCCGGGCCAAAACCCGTAACAAAAAGCTGCACCGTATATTGCGGGTGTCACGCTTCCTTATGTTGCTGGCAAGCCTTGGGTTATTCTTATTGCTGTTTTATTTGGCGATGGAAATCATCGCGTTATTTTAGAAGGAGACTCTATGAAGCACATCAGAAACTTTTGCATTATCGCCCATATAGACCACGGAAAATCCACGCTGGCCGACCGCTTAATTGAACTCGCAGGCGTATTAACCCAGCGCGAAATGACCGAACAGGTACTCGATAACATGGATTTGGAACGTGAACGCGGCATCACGATCAAAGCGCAAAGCGTGCGCTTGGTGTACCGAAGCCCGGACGGTGGGGAGTATATCCTCAACCTCATCGACACCCCCGGCCATGTGGACTTTACGTATGAAGTAAGCCGTTCGCTTGCGGCGTGCGAAGGCGCGTTACTCGTCGTGGACGCCGCGCAGGGCATCGAAGCGCAAACCCTCGCCAACGTTTATTTAGCGATGGATAACAACTTGGAGATCGTCCCCGTCATCAATAAAATTGATTTGATCGCCGCGGAACCCGAACGTACCAAAGCCGATATTGAGGAAGTCATCGGATTGGATACGGAAAACGCGCCGCTTATCTCCGCCAAGGCGAAACTAAATATAGACCAAGTTTTCACCGCCATTGTAAACAAGATACCGCCGCCCGTCGGTGACCCCACCGGGCCGCTTAAGGCGTTGATCTTCGATTCAAAGTACGACCCGTATAAAGGCGTCATCGTTTTTATCCGCGTATTTAACGGGAAAATCGCAAAGGGGACAAAAGCCCTCTTTATGGCGACGGGGAAGGAATTCGATATCGTGGAGGCGGGTTACTTCGGACCGGGTAAGTTTATCCCCGCCGAAAACCTGAGCGCGGGCGAAGTGGGTTACATCACCGCCAGCATCAAAAACGTACGCGACACGCAAATCGGCGACACCGTAACCGAAGCGGCGCGCCCTACCGAAGAACCCTTCCCCGGGTACAAGACCGCCAACCCGATGGTGTATTGCGGCGTGTTCCCGTCCGACGGCGCACGCTACACCGACCTGCGCGACGCGTTGGAAAAACTGCAGCTTAATGATGCTGCCCTGCACTTTGAGCCGGAAACGAGCGTGGCCTTGGGCTTCGGCTTCCGCTGCGGTTTCTTGGGTTTATTGCATTTGGAAATCGTGCAGGAAAGGTTGGAAAGGGAATATAACCTCGACCTCGTCACGACGGCGCCGAGCGTTATCTACCGTATCCATCTGCACGACAAGACGATCATTTCGTTATCGAACCCTTCCGACATGCCCGACCCCACACGCATCGATTATATGGAGGAGCCCATCGTACGTGCGGAGATCATGCTTCCGCCGGAATTTATCGGGCCCGTGATGGAATTATGCCAAGAGCGCCGCGGTATCTATGAGGGTATGGAGTACCCCTCCGAAAACCGCGCCATCATGCGTTACGAAATGCCGCTTAACGAAATCATCTACGACTTCTTCGATACGTTGAAGTCGCGTTCCCGCGGGTACGCTTCCTTCGATTACGAGTTGATGGGGTATAAGGAATCCAACCTCGTTAAATTGGACATCCTCGTGCACCACGAACCCGTGGACGCGCTTTCCTTTATCGTATACGCCAAGACCGCCGCCGAACGCGGGCGCAAAATGGCCGAGAAATTAAAAAAGGAAATACCCCGCCATCAATTTGAGATACCCATACAGGCGTGCATCGGCGCGAGGGTAATCGCCCGCGAAACGATCGGGGCCCTACGCAAGGATGTATTGGCCAAATGTTACGGCGGCGACATCACGCGTAAAAAGAAGCTGTTGGAAAAGCAAAAGGAAGGCAAGAAGCGTATGCGTCAGATCGGCTCCGTGGAGGTGCCGCAGCAGGCGTTCATGAACGTATTGAAGCTGGATGAGGAATAAGGGGAACCACGGCAAATGATCTACATCCACATTCCCTTTTGCAAAAGTAAATGCGCCTATTGCGATTTTTTATCGAGTGCGGCAAACCCCAGCCCCGACGGGTACGCAATGGCGGAAGGTTATACAAAAGCGTTGTTAAATGAATTAAAAACTGCTTGTGAAGGTGACATGAAGGGCCGAGCAATAAAAACGATATATGTGGGAGGCGGGACGCCAACGGCGTTGCCCCTCCCTTTTTTATGTGCGATTATCAACGGGGCGAAACGCTTTAATCTAACAAACGACGCGGAGATTACCGTGGAATGTAACCCGGGCACGTTGGGAACAGAGGGATACGCCGCGCTCAAATCCGTCGGGGTTAACCGTTTGTCCATCGGTTTGCAAGCGTTCCTTGACCCTCTGCTCGCGCGAATCGGGAGGAGCCATACCGTTGAAGACTTTATGCTGACCTTTCGCGCGGCGCGGGAGGTTGGGTTTGAAAATATCAACGTTGATTTGATGTTTTCGTTGCCGGGGCAAACGATGAACGATTGGCGGGATGCCTTGGAAAAACTGGTCGCGCTCCGACCCGAGCATATTTCGGCGTACAGCCTGACGCCCGCAGAGGGTACGCCGTTGTGGGAGGGGTTGGAAGAGGGGGGTATCGTCCTGCCCGACGACGAAACCGACCGCGCGATGTACCACGAAGCCAACCGCACGCTGGCGGCGGCGGGGTACAGGAGGTACGAAATTTCCAACTACGCGTTGCCCGGGCGGGAAAGCCGTCATAACGTAAACACATGGAAGCGCTTACCTTACAGGGGGTTCGGGTTGGGGGCGCATTCGTTTGAGTTGGATGGCGGGGGTGGCGTACGCTGGTATAATACGGAGGATATGGAAAAATACCTGCGCGCGCAATCGCCGCCGTACGCCCCGTGCCGAGAAGGGTATACCCCGATTGAAGCCGAAGAAGCGATGGCGGAGGCTATGATTTTGGGCTTGCGCCTAACCGACGGGGTCGTCCTTCAACAAAATATGCAAGACAGGTATGGTATAAAAATAGAGGGATTAATCGCCGACGGCTTGCTGGCGCGGGAAAAGGACCGTATATACCTTACGGGCTTGGGTACGGATTTGGCGAATCGGGTTTTCGGTGCGTTTATTTGACGGTTATCCGGTCATTTTCTTGCGACGATTTTTCTTGTAACTGCTATATTTGTATGGTATTTTACCGTACAACATATTTGGATGAAGGAAGGCGTATTTATGCTTACCATGTATACGGCTCGTACCGCGGAAGTCGATGTATTTGAGGACGCCATGGCGGAAATCAAGGAACAGATCGACTTTTCCCTTTTAGGGGCGCATTCGGGGGGGATTATCTTTTGTTGCATGGATTTCTTCGAAAGCGGGATGGTAAAAGCCTTGTGTGACGCACTCCCCTTTGATGTTATCTGCATGACAAGCATGGCCAACGCTTGTAAAAACGGTCACGGATTCTACGATTTGAGCCTGACCGTATTAACCGGCGACGACGTTCGCTTTACGGCGGGTATGGTGAAAGACATAAACATCGGCAACTACGAGGAAAAAATCCAATCCCTATATAACGGTTTAAACGAAAAGGCGGGCGGCGAACCGACGTTTATCATCTCCTTTTTGTCGTATCTGCACGATGTGGCGGGCTATAAGATGGTCGCCGCGGCGGACAAAGCCGCGAACGGTGTACCGATATGGGGTTCGTTGGCTTCCTGCATCAACGTCGCCGTCGATACGGTGGGTGTGGCGTGCAACGGCGAGTTCAGCAGCAGCGGCGCGGCCATGCTGTTTATGAACGGTCCGCTTACCCCCCGTTACGTGTTGGCTTCCTTGCCGGAATATAATATAACCAATACGCGCGGTATCATCACCAAAAGCGACGGGGCCATGCTGATAGAGATCAATGATATACCCGTGATGGAATATTTTAACACCATGGGCATTGAGCTCTCCGAGGAAAATGTACGGGCGACGCCGCTGATGGTATACCATCAAGGCAGTACCGCGCCGGTTGCGTTGGCTTTTTACGCCGTGCAGGAAAACGGGTCCATCCTGATGGGCGGCGAAGTACCCGTGGGTGCATCGGTCGCCGTGGGCGGCATCGATTCGAATACGATCATCGATTCGTGCAGGAACGGGTTGGACGAATTGTTAGCATACCAAGACGGCACAGTCACGATTATACTGCCGTGCGTAACCCGTGGGGTTATGCTGGTGCCCGAGCAAGACGGCGAAGCGAAGCTCATACGCAACACGCTCAACGAAAGGGGGGTACCCTTCGTCATGGGTTACGCGGGCGGTGAAATAAGCCCTATGATTGATAACGAAGGCAAATCACGCAACCGCTTCCATAACTATACCTTCTGTGCGGTTGTATTAAAATGACCGGCGAAGAACGCATAACCTTCCTTGAGAGGGAGAACCGCAGGCTCAACCGCGAAATCACCCGACTCAAGGATTCCGCGAGCCAGGAACGGTCCGCCTATGCCTCCGCGCTTAACCAAGAAAAGACGAAAACGTTCCTGCACAAAGAGCGGGGGCGTTACTTGATGCTGTTGCTGGCCAATTCACCCAACATCATCTTTTTTTTGGGGCAAAACATGCGGATCGAATTCTGCACGGATTACTTTACCCGTAAGACGGGCTTCGGTAAGAACGAACTGCTTATGGGTCACGCATTGTCGGACGTATTAAAGCCGTTTATGGATGAAAAGAATCATCGGGTGTTGATGCAGAACATATACGAGGCGGCAAAAAACGACAGTTCATCGTCGATGGAGGTGCAGTTCCGTTTTAACGATCAAGTGTCGGATTTTGCGGGGCTTATCGTGCCGATGACAGGCGGCGGGACCGATACCGGCGGTACGATGCTGTTGTTCCATAACATTACGGATCTGAAGCAATCCCGTGAGGACGCGTTGGCGGCCAATTCGGCTAAAAGCACATTCCTGTCGAATATGAGCCACGAAATCCGTACACCCCTGAACGCCATCGTCGGTATGACCACGATAGGGCTTAAATATAAAAGCTCGCAAAGAAAGGACGAGGCATTCGAGAAAATCAAGAGTGCGTCGTCGTTTTTGCTGGATGTGGTAAACGATATATTAGACATTTCCAAGATCGAACAGGGGAAGCTGGAGCTTTCGCCCATCAATTTTAAGTTCGAAAAGCTGATAGACCGCGTGGTGAGCGTCGTATCAACCCAAATGTGGGAAAAAGACCAGCGGTTTAACGTGGACATAGACCCCAATATACCCAAAACGGTATTCGGAGACGACCATTTGCTGGCGCAGGCGATGATTAATATCCTGTCCAATGCCACCAAGTTCGCCCCCAACGGCAGTGAAATCGATTTCACGGTGGATTTGATTTCGGTCGATTCCATGGCGTGCGTTATCGGTGTTAAGGTTAAGGATACGGGCATTGGTATGTCATCGGAGGAGCAAGCCAATATATTCAACGCTTTCCAGCAAGCCGAAGCGGGTATATCGCGTAAATACGGCGGCAGCGGGTTGGGGCTTGCCATCACCAAGCGGATTATCAACCTGATGGATGGGGAAATTAGCGTAGTAAGCGAAAAAGGGAAGGGATCGGAATTTTCATTCAACGTAAGCCTTATGCACGCCGATGAGGAAGAAAAACCGATAACAAGTAAACGCACCACGGCGGATCGGAGCTTTACGGGTAAAGTCGTGATGGTGGTGGACGATATCGACATCAATATAGGCATAGCGGCCTTACTGCTGGAATCGATGAACGTAACGGTGATGAAAGCCAAAAGCGCGAAGGAAGCGTTCGACTATCTCTTCGCCGAAAACGAACCCCCGTGTGACTTGGTCTTTATGGATTTGCAAATGCCCGAAATCGATGGCCTACAAGCCACGCGTATCATCCGCCAGTCGAAGATGAAAAATGCCGCCACGCTGCCGATTATAGCGATGACGGCAAATGTATTTAAAGAAGATATCGAGACCTGTCTGGCCGCGGGTATGAACGGCCACCTTGGCAAGCCCGTGTTCGAAGACGATATGCGGCGGATATTGGAGGAATTTATCCCCTAGAGCAGAACCGCTTTGTATCCGTTCAAATCCCCGTACAGTGTTTCGACCGTCCCCGCTTTATCGGCCTCCGCTTGCCGATACAAGCCCCATCCGTCGGCGCAGCAGAAAAACCCGACAAAAGCACTCCCGTCGGAAGGCATAACAGCCGGGCGGAAGGACAATATTTTATTAACCGCGTCGCATCGGAAGCCCGTCAGCGCAAGCAACACGCCGTAGCTCGCCAATGAGCGGGCGTAATGGTGACCGCATTCCACTTCGTTCCACGGGCTTCGGCGGATACCGTCGTGGCGGTCGCGGCAAGCCTTTACGATGCGCAAGCCCTCGTCCGTAAAGCCCTCGTATATCAAATGCGATGCCACTTGGTATTCGATACCCGTCCACACCTCGTCGCTGTACACAAAGGGGATCGTCGGGCGTCCGCCGTTCGGCCAGCTGCACAAAAGCAAGCCGCCGTCGTCGTTTAAGGCATACATACGCTGCACGTTGGCGTGGTCGTGAAAGTCTTCGCGGAAGTTATGGCGAAAGACGGCGCGCACCGCGCTTTTTATATGGCTTTCGTCCATCAGGTAACCCAGGTTGCTGACGTGCGCCAATTGCTGGCCCAATAGTTGGTCAGCCAAGCAACCCTTGCCGTATTGGTACTTCCACGTATTTACGTCCCTGTCGGTCACTTGTTCATAATATTCACCGTTGAAGGTCAGCGCGTCGAGTTTGGCCGCGCCTTTTTCGCGCATTATCCGGTACAGGGCCGCGCTTTTTTCATGACCCGTGTACCGCGCCATTTCTTCCCCGGCGCGGAGTGCGGCGAAGAAAATCGAATTAAGCATACTCGTATAACCGTGGAACTCGATGTCATACGTGTTGTGCTGTTCGCCGTCCAGCAAGCCGTCCGAATCCGTATCCCAGTGGGTAAAGGCGTATTCCAAAGCGGCTTTGGCGTTCGGCCATAACTCGCGCAGGAAGATGTCGTCGCCGCAAAGCCTCCAATCGCGGTACAGCCGAATCACCGCGCCCAATTGGCCGTCGGTGGCCGCGTGGTGCGACATGGAGCCGTCGCGCAGTTGGGTATGCGCGCGGAAGTTCATCTTCCCGTCCGCGGCCGTTTCGTGCAGGAACTCCGTACGGCGCATCGAACGTTCCAATTCGGGGAACAGGAACGCCATCGTTTGCGTGTAGTTCCATACATGCGTGCAATTGCCGGGGCAGCAGCCCCATGTGTCGCCGCAGCCCTCCCACGCGAAGAACGTACCGTCGGCGATACGGAAGCATGTGGTGGAACGGATAACGGTTATATTGGAAGAAACGGCATCGACGACGTAATCGGGCATCGTACCCGCCGCCAACGCGTTTACGAAGCGGAGGCTTTCTTCCTCAAGGCGCGGCAGGTTTTCGATAAGGTATGCCGCGCTTTTAAGCGGCGGGCCGAACTTGGCGTAATAATTGCGCACCGTTCGGGTATCCTGCGTACAGCAATCCGACCCCGCGCAACAAACCGCTTTGTTTTGGTCCCATGACCATACGCGGTTGGGTCGGTACCATGTGATAACAAATTCAAAAAAAGCCTCTTCCCCCGGCGCGACCGTTTTCTTCACGCATAGGGACGCGGCTGCCAAAGTGCTCTTGTGCAAGCGGTTCCCTTCCCCGTATAGGGTGCGGCCGCTCGTTAAAGCACCGTCATCGGTGAAGTCGTTCCAAAAATCTTGCAAGCCGTCCCACCACGCGCCCTCGTGCCAGTAATCGAGGCAGGTCACGCCTTGCTTTTCGGTGGTGAGCAGCGCCATTTCGAAATAGTCCAAGTCGTTTTCCGTTTTACCGACGGGTTTAAAAAGCACCCCGTCATACGACGCGTTTTTTACGCGTATATTTTCCGTTTCCCCTTCGAACCGTTCGCCCCATTCGTTGCGCCCAATATGGTTGCATAGGTTCGCATGGGACGCGGCCACGCTTACGGTTAGCGGCTTATCGGACAGATTCCTTACCGCGTAACGCAAAACCGCTGCCGGAAGCGACGAATCGTCCGTGTTTAAAGGGATCAGCGGGGTAAAGGCTGTCAGCGTCGCCTCCACAGGCATATTCGGGTCGGTCAGCTTAAAATATACGAACGGGTACGCCCCGCGCATTTCGGATTCGCGGAAGCGCGGCAGGCCCTTAACCTCCGTGGAAAAAGAACCGTGCGAATGGTCGTAAGGCGGCGGTGGTTGGGATTCCAATACCTTCGTCTTTGCATTACCCTCGGTGTCCTCGGTCCGCAAGGCAAAAAACGTGTAGGGGCTGTTAAAACCCTTCGCGGGTTTGTTGAACAATTCGTAATCGCATAATCGGGCGTTTTGGTTAAGCGAAATATTCCCCGTCCCGATGCCCCCCAAAAGGAACTTTGCGGCTGAGGCGTTCTTATTAAATACACGCATAAAAATAAACGCTCCTTTTTATCCCTTCCCGCCGGCTACGCTTGACGGCTGGGTGGTTTGATGCTTCGCGCCGTCGGTTTCGTCGATGTCAGGCCCTCTCGCGGAACCACTTTGCCGATTCGGCCAAGCCCTTCATGGGGTCCCCCGGGAATTTTTCATGGTTTAAATATTCGATGATGTACCAACGTACGCCCGCAACATTGCGGCAAACGTCGAAGTATTCATCCCAATTGATTACGCAGTTGGCGTCATCGAAGAACGTGTTGCGGCTTTCGTGCGAAAACGGCTTGACATGCACCGTGGTACCCCGCCCGGGGTATTTTTTCAACAGGCCCATCATGTCGCCGCCGCCGTGCATACCGTTGCCGATATCGTTTTGCATGATGACCGTGGAAGGTGTGTTCTGCGCGATGATGTCCCAAGGCAACTCGCCCGTATCCCGTGTGGGATGGAACTCCTTCGCATGGTTATGGTAGCCCGTCACCATACCGTACATAGCCAGCACATCCGACACCCAAGTCAACTCCGCCGCGAAACGCAAACAGCTTTCGCGCGTTTCCAGTACTTCATCGGACCGCCACGGCACCACCAAATATTGATTGCCCAACACTTGGTTATAGCTGACCGTGGAGTGGATAAATTCCGGCGCAAGATATTCCCACGGCGTATGCCATCCCGCGATTTGCAAATCCGCGTCGTCCATCGCTTTCCGTACGTCCTTCGCGGCGTACCGCAAGCCGCCGAAAAACTCCGCCGCGTCATAACCCGCGTCCTTGATCATGCGCAACGTACCGCGCAAGTCCTTATCCAGCGCGTCGGCCACGGGGAACACCTGCGCGGCAAGGGGCAAACGGGTCTTGCCCGCCTGTTGATTGTCCTTCCACCCGGGGGGTAGGGATTTCATGGGGTTTCCTCCTTAACGGTAGATTATTGTGCTATTTGATAAATGATGGGTTTATATTTCGCCGCGGGAATTTCCCTGTTGGTTTCCTTAGCGGCTTCGAGCCATAATTTTTGCGCTGTCAAAACTTCGCCCAACGCTTTTTGCGGCGTTTTGCCGAATGCGCTGCAAAACTTTAAATCAGGGATGTCCGCGATATAACCTTCATCTTCAACGCTGTAAAATATATTGATATGGTAATTATTCATTTAAGCCCTCCAATCTTAAATCGTATTTTTCCACCAAAGATAAAAATTGCTTTATTTGGTAAGGTTTTGCTTTTCCGTTGTCATCTTGAACGTTTACCATTTCAAAAATATCCGCGCGTTCAAATATATGATGGCTTCCCTTGGTTCTTACGGGTGTAAAACCGAACGCTTTTATAAGAGATATAAAAGTTGCAAACCGTATATTTTTTTGATTATTTTGTATTTTTAACAGTAATTTATCCTTACCCAAATTGTATGCACCTTCTTTTAGTATTCCAATATTCCGAACGGTGTTTCCTGTTTCTTCAACGCATTCGATTCACTCAATTCCGGGATTTCATCCGTGGCGACCTCCCTGCCCAATTGCCCCGAAAGGAAAATACCTTCGGAAACGAGCATCGTTTGCAACGCGATCTCCGCGGTGTCGATGGGTTCGCATTCCCCGCGCAGTACGCCCGCCCAATGCGCTTGGGAGTTGCCGTACATCCAAAGGCCGGGATCGATCTTGCGGCGGCGGTACGCTTCGGCGGAAACATCCAGCGTAGACACGGCGGGGTAGCCCTCGATTTCGGAAAAGAACTTTAGCGACTTATCGTCGGCGAATTGCAAACCGCCCCCCGAGCCGTGTATTGAATGCGCGGGGAAGGGTGCGCCGTGTATCGCCCAACTTTCCAATATATCCAGCGTCATCCCGCCCGCAAACTTAACCAGCCCCACGCCCAATTCTTCCACGTCGAAGCCGCTTGCGATCCTGCGGCCCTCGTCCATGGCGATCTTGTGGTACACGTTGCCCGATACGCGTTCGACCTTCGGCAGTCCCAACAAGTATAAAAGCAGCGAAATATTGTACACGCCCATATCATACAACGCGCCGTGCCCCGCCCAATGCGAGTTGACGAACTCCTTTTCGGCATAACCGTCGACGAAGGGCCGCCCGCGTCTGCGGTAGCCGTACGAACGCGCGTGGTAGATTTCGCCCAATCGGCCCGCTTCCACCAGCGTTTTGGCGCAAGCCGTCGCCGCGTCATACAAGCGGGCAAGCTGGATGTGGAGCTTAACCCCGTACCGTTCGGCGGCTTCCTTCATCTTGCCCGCGTCCGCGTACGACCCTGCCATGGGTTTTTCGCAATAGCAATGCTTGCCCGCTGCCATAACCGCAATCGAAATGGGCGCGTGTAAATTGTTATGCAGGTTTACGTCCACCGCAAGCACGTCGTCGCGTTTAAGCATTTCGCGGTAGTCGGCATAACGGTGGGGAATGTCCCATTTGTCGCAGAAGGTATGCAGCTTTTTTTCGTCGATGTCGCACGCGGCGACGATTTTGACGCCCTCTATCTCCGAGTACAGGCGGGCGTGCTGATGGGCGATGATGCCCGTGCCGATGAAGGCGATGTTTAACTCGCGCATTTTAAATCCGCTCCTTTATGTATTTCACTTTTAATACATCATACCGCTATTAATCATAAAAATCCATCCATAAAACGGCTTGTTAAGCGAAGTAAAAATACCCCTTGACCTTGCCGTTGGGTAAGCGGTTACGCTATATTCATCTTAACCACGGGAGGTAAATATGAACGAATTAATCAAGATCCGCGAGGTGTCGTCGCGTTACGGCATTTCCGCACGTACGCTTCGTTACTACGAGGACAGGGGCCTGATCACAAGCGTACGGAACGACGACAACGGCTACCGCCTGTACGATGCCGCCGCGCTCAACAAGCTGGAGCAAATCCTCATCCTGCGTAAGCTGAACGTAAATATGCGCGATATCAAGCGCATTTTCGAAGCCGCGGGTTCGGAGGTTGTGCTGGAGGTGCTGGGTAAAAAAGTCGAGGACATCGACGGTGAAGTGGCGCTGCTGCACGAGCTGAAGGAAATCGTGCTGGATTTTATCGGACACATAAAAAAGTCCGACTTCACCAAGGAATCGGACATCAAGCTCCTGTACGACAAAGCGCGTGAAATCGAAGCCAACCTCGCGTATTCCGACTACGAAGGCAACCCGGGAGGCAAGGGCGAGCAGTTAACGAAGCAATCGACCGGTTCCGCGCACCTTAACCGCCTGTCGGAAGTAACGGAAAAGCTCGACAAAAAAGTCCCCGACGTGATGGTCATCAAAATCCCCGCTTTCCGCGCGGTGACTTCGGGTTTAACATGTTGGGACGAAATCTTCGGACCCTTCCAAGCGTGGCACGACGCGCATCAGCATTTATTCAAGCCCGTAATCTTCGATTGCCCCGATTTCCTTACCGGCAAGGACGACAAAGCCGAATGGTTGTGGGGCGTGAAGGACGAAGTCACCGAAACGGATACCGCGCCCTATGAAATCGTCACTTTCCCCGGCGGCTTATACGCCGTAATGGTCAGCGTGGACGAAGACGGCGAAAGCCACGACAAGGTCCGCACGAAAATGGACCGATGGTTGGAGACGACAAACTTCATCGAAGATGAAACACGCACGAAGATGGGGCACATGATCTACCCCCACGATGACGTAAGGGAGGGCCTCGGCTACCACCAATTAAACCTGTACCTACCGATAAAACTCCGATAAAAAATCGTACAAAGGCACACACATAAGGACGCACACGCAAGGACGCTCTATTGTCGTTTTAACCGAAAGCTGTTATACTTCCCACCGCGCATCTTCGGGGAGTAGCGCAGCTTGGTAGCGCGCCTGGTTCGGGACCAGGAGGGCGCAGGTTCAAATCCTGTTTCCCCGATGTAAAAAGGAGCTGTTTTGTTTAAACTGACAGCTCCTTTTTATTTACAAAACTTTGCGAAAAACTTTTATAGAAAAACGGATATTCTTACTTCTTTGTAAAATGCACAGACAGCAGCCTACCCAGCGCCGCTTCAAACCGCGCGTCGTCGTCCTTCGTTCGCTTCGGCGCGCCCTTTGTCCTGCCGCCGCTTCTGCGGATCACTTTACCGATATGGCGTTCCATCAGCAATTTATCCATATTGTCATTTGTGAAAACAAGCCCGTTTTGATTGACCGCTTTCGCGCCTTTTCCGATTACCATCGCGGCGAGGCCGAAATCCTGCGTTACGACGATATCCTCGCGGGTTAATAAACCCATCAGCTTAAAATCCACGCTGTCGGCTTCCTTATCGACTGTTATCACCGTGCTGTAGCCGTCGTCCAGTTCGTGGGAAGTGTCGGTCAGCATGGTGACGGGTATCTTGTTTTGCTTCGCCAGCCGTACGACGATTTGCTTGACCGGACAAGCGTCGGCATCAACCAATATCCGCATGGTTTTCCCTCAACCCGTTCATGCTATCCCTCTGTTTCAACCGCCGTCAGCTCCGCGTCGGTGTGTTCCTCCATGAAGCGGATAATTTCATCAACGGAATTTTGCCTGTGCGCGGCATCGCCGGACACGACGGCCATGCCGACGGTCAGCGTTTGTATTATGTCCTGCGTATCAATCTCCGCAATCGACACGTTAAACTTATGGCGCGTTTTTTCGATAAGGCTCCTGCGGATTTGCCGCTTGTCCTTCAAAGAAACCGCTTGCGGAATGTAAAAGGTTAACCTTGCCGATAACGTGAACATCATTCTGCAGTCACTTCAAAATCCAACGTCCCCCGTTCCGCGCCGTTGACGATGAGCGTGACGGAATGGGTGCCGGGGTAGTGTTTCCGCGTGCTTAAATCCGCGAAGGAATGATTTTTTGCGTAGGACTTCCTTTGGTTTTTCTTTAAGGAAACTTCCGATATTTGGAATATCTTCCTGTTACGTTTTCCGTTGGATTTAACGAAGTCTATTCCATATTCCAGCCGGATTTTTGCCGCTTCCTTTACCGAAACCGTAAAGGAGAAGGTTATATCCCCGCCAATGGAAACGGACGAACCCCCCAAAACGAAATCGGCAACATCAGCGGAAGTCACGTCCTCATATCCGAATACAGCCAATACGTCACGGTTACCCTTTTTTAACAGCGTTCTGCAGCCGTGCTTTACGATCCAATCCGTGTGATCATTTTTCCCGTACCATTCCTTTGTCAGCCTAACGATTAATTCCGGATGTGTTTTGGAAATGTCGTTTAAGTTATTGGCGACGCTCTTTCGTACATACAGTGACGGGTCGGTTTTTAGTTGTTCCAATATCGGCAAAATGGGGGCGGGGTCTTTTTTATATTTAACCAATGCCTGTCCCCACGGGAGCGCGGGGCGGCAGCCTTCGCTGGAAAGCCTCCGCACATGCTCGTTTTCATGCCTTGACCAAGCGTACATTTGCACCATCATACGTTCTTCATGTTTAATAATAAACGGCCTTACGGCAAATTCCGAGGATGAATATTGGGTATACAACTCCATTGCGGCCATGGAGACATCCCAATTTTCCCCATCCAAGCCGTAAAGCTCTACAAAAGTCGGGAAGCATATTTTGAAGAAGGGGTCGCAATTTACGATCGCTTTATCCATAACGGCGATCGCTTCGGTATAAACGGCCGGAAGATATTTTTTTAGGTTTTCGGTAATCCGCCGCCCTCTTGCCATCAATTCCAAGCTGTCCCATGCTTCGCCCATCGTCGATGCTATAAAATCTTCTACCGGAAACGGGTTAAAAACCGACTTCACATCCATCGCAAACCCACGGACGGATTCGTGGTTTAATTTGTTTTTCCATTGCTCGGCCATTTATTTGCTCCTTTATTTTTATTCGGCGTAATGGATAATTAACAAAATCCTAAACAATATATCGCTTTGTTTTCGTTTTCTTATTTTCCAATCTTCTTCAAGGGCAAAACCGCTGTAAGGTCCCCAGTCCCGTTCCTTTGAATTGATAATATGGTCTATGTTTAAGTCGCTGTCGATTTTCGATAAAAAACGTCCCAATTTATCACTTAAAAAATCGACGTGCTTAATAACCCCGCAACGCGCGAACAATTCCATCAAATCAAAATTAAAATAATTTTCGTCCATCAAACCAAGGCAAAACATTTGATTGTGGATAAACGCTAAACAGGGTGATTTATAAAAACTTTTGATTTTCGTGTAAATATTTTTATTTCTGACATGATTAAATGAAAACAGCCTGTTCATAGCCTTTATCAACAACGCCGTATTATTTTCATTCCGCCATTTTTGGCTATGGGCAAGTATACGGAGGTCATAACTGCACGGCCACAAAATACCGGGTTTAAAGCACAGCTTCCTTTTGCCTGTATCAATAACATCATCCATGTTCGGATATTGGAGTACGTTGATAAATGTTTTAAATGAAAATTCGATGTCATGCGCCAAATTGATATAGTCATTTGGCGGCAGCAAATATTCGTATCCCGCCCTGATAATAACCGAACTCCGCGGAAGAAAGAGCCCGAGTGCCGTAACCGTATAATCATCTTCCGGCGCCTTCATTCTGCATTCCCTGTAATGCGGCTCATCCGATAAAAATGAATGGACCGCTCTTTTTATATATCTGTTTTCCGGCGGAAATCCTTTTTCCGCAAGGTAACGCAAACCGACTTCCATGTTGTTATACATTCCAACGCCCTGTGTCGGGCTCGAACCGTGGAAGGCATTACCAAACCAACCGTCGGGTTTTTGCGATTGAATAACAGTTTGAACGTTCTTTTCGGGAATTATTCGTTCTAACAAATCCGTTTCTTCTTTCGGGGTTATGTCGTTTAGAATTTCCTTCTTGATCCGCAAAACAATGGATGGGTTTGCGTTTTCCAAAAGGAATTCGATTATTTTATTTTTCATATACATCTCCCCTTTAGTTAATCGATCCGTCCGGATTCTTCACGCTTTGGTTATATTGTTTTATATCTCGATTTCGCCCTTCAAATACCGAACCGCTTTCCCGCTGATTTTCACCCGTTTACCGTTATCCTCGCAGCGCAGTACGCCGCCGCGGGCGGATAATTGCCGTGCTTCCATGACTTTTTTACCCAATCGCTTTCTCCAATAGGGGGTTAACGTGCAATGGGCGCGGCCCGTTACCGGGTCTTCGGGGACGCCGGCACTCGGCGCGAAATAACGCGACACGAAATCGCACTCCGCACCGGGAGCGGTCACGATAATCCCGAATCTGTCATGGTCAAGCCCGGCCTCGGATTTTAATTGCCCAAGCACGGCAAAAACCGGGTTCAAGCGGCGCAAGGTTTTTTCATCCTTTACAAGCACCATAAAATCAATGGATTTGTACACCGCCAACGGTTTTATACCAAGAGCCCTTTCGATTGACGGATATGCGGGGCACTCCACGGCCGGCGTAGACGGAAAGTTAAGGCACAACAATTCGCCGTCCCTTGTTACGGTCAACTCACCGCTTGCCGTGTCAAACTTTAATTCGCGGGCATCCCTTTCCCTTTCGCCGAACAGCACAAAGGCGCTCGCGAGGGTCGCGTGGCCGCAGAGGTCGATTTCCAACGTGGGCGTAAACCAGCGCAGTCCGTATTTGCCATTCGCCTGCTTAACCAAAAACGCCGTTTCGGAAAGGTTATTTTCGGCGGCGATGCTTTGCATTACGTCGTCGGGCGGCCAATTATCGGGAAGGCACACCCCTGCCGGATTCCCGCCGAACAGCTTGTCGGTAAACGCGTCAATAACGTGATATTCCATCATTTCACATCCTATCCGTAAATAAGATTCCATCGAGGTGGTCAAGCTCGGCGCTATCATATCACACCATTAAAAAAAACCGAATAAGCACCCCATATAATACCGCGGGTGTTCCTATCCGGTTTGCATCCGCAAAAAAAGGAATTGGATTAAACCGTAGCGAAATAATCATGCGGAGGGGATTCGCCGCGGGTATACTGTGCGTACACTCACCCGGGAGGAGTGAACCATGCGGGACATCTCCGTTTTGACCGCCGCGTTGGAAATCGTGGAACGGCGTTTGCGCGAACCGATGAACGCCGCCGATTTGGCCGCGGCTTGTTATTTATCGTATTCGGGTTTGCAAAAACTGTTCGGCTACGCCTTCGGCTGCTCGGTTAGCGTATACATCACCAAGCGCAGGTTAAGCCTTGCATCGCGGGCGTTATTGGAAAGCGGCGCAAGCATTACGGACATCGCGTTCGATTACCAGTACGGCTCACCGGAAGCGTTCAGCCGTGCCTTTAAGCGGTTTTGGGGCATATCGCCGAATAAATTCCGCAGGACGCGGCGGTTTACGGAGCTTCAACCCAAATTTATCATCGAAAGGGATCAAGGAGGATTTAATATGTTAAAAAGGAAACCATTGGACGTAAGCGAGCTTTACGACGAATTAAAAAAGCTGGGCGGTACGTATGTACTAAGCGTCGATATCGCGGGTTTTGAAAAGGTAAATAAAAATTACGGTTACGCCGCGGGGGACGCAGTGATTGCGGAAACCTTTGCGCGAGTGGAACGGGAATTGGGCGAGGATATGCTCCTGTTCCGCATCGGCGGGGACGAATTCGCCGCGGTTTCGCGCTTCGAAGCCCTTGCGGACGCGGAAGCCCTCGCGCGTAAAATCACGGGGATGAACGGCACAAGCGTACCGTTCGAAGCGCACGAAATCCCCCTTTCGTTGCGTATCGGCATTTGCCAAATCCCCACGGGCGGCCTAAGTTACCAAAAAGCGTTAAACATCCTCGCCGAATCGGTGGAGAAAACGCGTTGCGGCGATGATTTAGTGGCGGTGTTATAATCCTTCCTTCGCGTTTAATATCCGCCGAAGTGAATCGTGCAAGCGTTCCGTGGTGAATACCCCCGTGTGGTACGCGTCCAGCAAAGCGTAAAATGCCCGTTCCGTGTGCGTGGGCATAAGCAGGATATCCGCTCCCGCAAGGAACGCCCCCAAAGCGATTTGCTCCACGGTAAAATGGTCGGTAAGCGCACGCATATCAAGCGCGTCGGTGATGATTAAGCCGTCGAAGCCCATTTCACCGCGCAGCACGTCCTGCAGCCAAAAATCCGAAAATGTGGCGGGCAACGTACCGCTTTCCAACCAAGGGCCCATCCAATCGAGGACGGGCTCTTCGTTTTGCAACAACGGCGTGGAAATATGCCCGGCCATCACCCCGTCCGCACCCGCCGCGATGCCCGCCAAAAACGGTACGGCCTCCACGGTATCGAAACGCTCGCGACCGTGGGGATAAAACGCCATGCGGTAATGGCTGTCCTCATATGTGTCACCGTGGCCGGGGAAGTGCTTTACCACAGAAAAAATCCCTTCCGCATGTAAGCCGCGCACGAAAGCGGCAACCATTTCGCCGCAAACATACGCGTCGCTGCCGAATGCCCGATTACCGATGACGGTATTCGAAGGATTCGTCCAAACATCGGCTACGGGCGCGAAGTTCATGTTAACGCCCAGTTGCATCAGCCGCCGACCGATGGTGCGGGCGGCTTCATAGGCAACGTTTGTATCGCCCGTATTACCGATGGCAAAAGCCGCGGGCGCAGGCAAATCATCAAAAAGGCGACCCACGCGCGACACCCTCCCGCCTTCCTCGTCAATCGCGATAAAGAGGGGGAGGGGCGCGGCAACCGCCTGTAAATCGGTTGTTAATTTTTGCACCTGTTCAACGGACGATACATTATTCCCAAATAATATGATCCCACCCACCGGATAACGCGAAAGCCAATCTGTAAATTGCGGCGTAACGCTTGCGGCTTGCCACGCCAAGCGCGGCATAAGGAGCTGGCCGATCTTTTCCTCCGTGGTGAGTTGCGTTAGCCAACGGTCCGCGAAGGTAAGCTCCGGCGTGGGTTCGGGTGTAGGCTCCGGGGTTGGCGCGGGGGTTGGTTCGGGTGCGGAACGCGGCGGAGGGGGCATGGGGAAGAGGACGGGCAGCGGCGCGGATGCCCGGTTTGTAAAGGTCGAATCGGTCGGCTCGATATCATTCGCTCCCTGCGGCACCCCGCAAGCCGTAACAAAAACCAATAAATAAACCAACACGAAAACCGGCGCCGAAAGGCGTTTCATCTTATAACGCCTCAAGCAGCGCCAATATAAAACTCCACACCCGCTGCGTCGACGAAATCGACAGCCGTTCGTCGGGCGTATGCAAGTCGAAGGTATCCGGCCCGAAGGAAACGATGTCCAAACCCGGCAGTTTTTCGGCCAAAATACCGCATTCAAGCCCCGCGTGGAGCGCGGTGACGACGGGTTTTGTGTTGTTAAGCCGTTCGTAGATTTCCGTTACGGTTTTAAGCAATCGCGACTCGGGGTTATACGCCCACGCGGGGCTGCGTTCGATAAAACGCGCTTCCGCGCCCGTACGGGCCGCGAGCTCACGGATTTGCCGTTCCATACCGATTAAATATTCCTTGGACGCCCCACGCGGGAAGCACGAAATCCGTACATGGTTTTCCAAGGTTTCCACTACCCCAACGTTACACGATGCGGCTACGAGGTTGGGTATCTCGTCGCTCATGGCCTGCACACCGTTGGGCAAAAGTAACAGCGATGTGATGACCTTATCAGAGCAGTCTTGGGAAAAGACGCGCTCCGGCGGGTCCGTCGGTACGCAGGTAATCGCCAGTCCGGGGTCGGTGTCCTTATACATTTCACCGAAGGAACGCGCGTATTCCCCTACGCACGCCGCGATTTTCCCCGCGTGTCCGGCGTTGACAACAAAATCCGCCGCCGCTTCGCGGGGGATGGCGTTGAGTTTCATCCCCCCTTTTATTTTCGCCAAGCGTATACCAAAATCCTTTTCCAACGCCGTCAGCACACAGCCCAATATAACGTTGGCGTTCCCGCGGCCTTTGTTGATGTCCGCGCCGGAATGCCCGCCGTGTAACCCTTTGACCGTTAAGGTAAACGCGGAGGATGATTGAAGGGGAGGCATCCCCCCTGTGCCAATCCCCTCCCACGTTAACGGAAGGTTATATTCCACCGTTACCCCCGCCGCGCACCCGATGGTGATGATCTTTTCCTCGCTTGAATCCAAGTTGATCATACGCGTGGCGGAAAACAGCGAAGCGTCCAAACCCTCCGCGCCCGCCATGCCGGTTTCCTCCTCCACGGTGAGGACCATTTCAAGCGCGGGATGGGGGAGGGATTTATCCTCCAGCAAGGCCATGCAGATAGCCACCGCCGTGCCGTTGTCCGCGCCGAGGGTCGTGCCTTTCGCTTTTACGAAGTCGCCGTCAATATATAAATGAAGCGGGTCTTTCATAAAATCGTGTTCCGTGTCCGCGTTTTTTTCACACACCATGTCGAAGTGGCCTTGAAGGATAATCGCGGGCTTATCTTCATAATCGGCGGACGCGGGTTTATAGATGATAACGTTCATTAACTTGTCCTGTACCGTTTTATATCCCAAACCGCGGGCAAAAGCCGTTACATAGTCGCTGACGGCTTTTTCATTACCCGAACCCCGCGGGATTTGGCTGATGGTTTCAAAATGCTTGAAAAATGCCTTGGGTTCCAACGCGGAAAGTATCATAAACAGGGCTCCTTTTATTCTTTGATGGTGTGCATACGACACAACCTTTTAAATGTAAGATGCCACATGCTACCTTATGAAATATGGATTGGCAAATTTATTTATGTTTTGTATTGTAATGAAGCAATTGAAATACCCATGCTTTTTATTGCATAATGTTAAATATTTATTTTATCTAAAACTCTATAAATCTCAGGAGGCATTTATGCGAAACGGTAAATTATTGTTAATAAGCATCGCCTGTCTTTTATTAGGGTTGGGTGCGATGCTGATACACCATGATTTTACGATGGGCTTTCCCGCGCATACAGACAGGATTGCCATTATATTATGGGTTATAATCATCGGGAGTACGGGCGTTACCGTAAGTCTTGTTATTTACCGCATAGGCCGCGGCATACGTCCCGATCAAAGCCGTCGTTCGTTTTATTATTTGTGTTACGGCATTTCGGCAATGCCGTTAGCGGTTTGGGTGATTACATATATTGATATGATGGGGCGTTGCTGTTGTTTGGGAAACCGCGCAGGAATTTTGCATTATATATTGTTTATATTCTCAATTCCCGTCGCAGTATTTTTATTATTATGCACAACAGCGGCGTTTATCATCGGTAAACGAATGAAAAATTAGCTAAGTCGTAAATATAAAAGTAACGTAACCGCCTTCTCGTCATGAGGAGGTTTTATTTATTTTCCCATTAAATTTGACAGCCCGAAAAATATATGCTTTAATGCACGCTGTTTAGTGTTTCTTGACTTTATGTTTAGTAAGGCAAAACCGCGACGGGGTAGGGAGGGTAACATGCAAATCGGCGACAAGCTCAAGCGTTTACGCTTGCGTACCCACCTCACGCAGGAGGAACTGGCCATAAGGTGCGATCTTTCGAAGGGTTTTATCTCGCAGATAGAGCGTGACCAATCCTCCCCTTCGATCGCTACGCTGGTGGATATCCTCGAATGTATGGGTACCACCCCCGCGGAATTCTTCCGAGAAACGGCCGCCGAACCCACCGTACGCTACAAGCAAGAGGACGCCTACACCGTAGACGACGAAGAATTGAAGCACCGCATTACGTGGATCATACCCGACGCGCAGAAGAACGACATGGAGCCGATTTTGCTGACACTCTTCCCCGGCGGGCGCACGCAGGAATACGCCCCCCACGCGGGTGAAGTGTTCGGTTACGTGCTTTCGGGCGGGGCGACGCTCCACAGGGGCAAAATCAATTGGAAGCTCAAAAAAGGCGACAGCATCTACTACCACGCCACGCAGCCCTACTACCTCGAAAACCATACCGCCTACGAAACCTCGATCATTTGGGTAAGCAGCCCGCCCAGTTTTTAACCTATATCCCATAAAGGGGTGGTTTCAATGAACCGCATCATTGACCTTGTCGATGTTTCCATGACCTACGGTAAGCAAACCGTGCTTAACCATGTGGATTTGTACATAAACCAAAACGAATTCCTTACGTTGCTGGGCCCCAGCGGCTGC
>Ga0123353_10002226_pt1 | contig 24026 bp, 18 predicted proteins | sample TergutLab28metaG_3_FD_92763 | JGI IMG/M metagenome (GOLD analysis project Ga0123353, IMG submission 92763) | Labiotermes labralis P3 segment gut microbial communities from Petit-Saut dam, French Guiana - Lab288 P3 | ecosystem: Host-associated > Arthropoda: Insects > Digestive system > Gut ... | reverse complement strand
GAATGATTTCGCTTGTGAGGCATTTGAGAATGAAAAGCAAGTTATAAGAACTAACATGAAGTCCCCGTCAAGCCATCCATTGAGCCGTTCCACTGCTGTCCGGCCTTTATACAAACGAGCGAATTTTGTACTGTCCCGCGCTAGCGGAAGAAATACCCGCTCATCATAACTGATGCATATCTTGTAGATTTTATCATAGCTGTCCAGGAACTTTCCATCCCCTGCAAGAGATTCACCAAATGATGCCATTGAACGATACTTGTGATATGATTTTAGCCATAAAGCAGCCTCCTTTGGTTAGTTTTTGTCGTGAAAAACATTTTACCACATCCGGGGGCGCTTTTTCAGGGAATCGCTTGTTTTCTCAAGTGATTCCCTAGTTTTTTCAATCTCTTTGGGGGGCGAAAACTATTTTTCTGTCCTCTCTACCATACGTGGTTCCTTGGTTCCGGTGCATGCGAAATTGTTCTGACTTATGGACAAATGCCTTCTATTGGGTTATGATTACATTCAAAGCTGAGAAAGGTGTATAGTTGATCTGTGAGAACCAATTTAATGTTGCATCCGAGTGTTTTTATATGCCGGAAGAGTTAAACCTGATACGCTTGCTTGCGCCCGACCTTTATGAGGAACTGCTTCTGCGGGCGTTGCTGCTCGGGCGTGTCGCGGCTTTACAGCCGATAGGCAGGCGGCAACTGGCCGAAAAATTAAAGTTATCGGAACGTGAAGTACGCAGAGCTGCGGCGCTGCTTAAAGATGAAGGCTTCCTTGTCATGGATACCTCAGGTATGTCGGTTACCGATAAAGCCGGCGGTATTATGAAAGAAGTTGGTGAGTTAAGCCGTTCCATACGTGGGTTGGTTGAAATGGAAAAAGGGCTGAGCCGCTTGCTTGGGGTTGAGCGGGTACATATAGCGGCAGGGGATGCGGACGAAGATGAAAGTGTTCTGGCGGATGTCGGGAAACTGGCTGCCCAGGAAATACGCGGCCTCATACGCCACGGCCAAACAATAGCCGTTACCGGCGGCGCTACTATGGCGAATATGGTACGGTATTTGCCGAATGGCGGAAAAATGAACGTGAGGGTCATACCGGCCAGAAGCGGGCCGGGCCGTCCGGTTAAAACACAATCGAACACGCTTGCGGCGGAAATGGCGCAAAAACTCGGCGGGCATCACCGTTTTATGTATTTACCCGAGCAGATGGATCAAAAAGCGTTGGAAGAGTTGATGAAACATCCCGGTGTTAAAGAAAACATGGATTTGCTGCAGCGCACGGATATCATCATACATGGAGTTGGCCGTGCGGACACGATGCTGCGGCAGCTCAATCTGGATACCCATTTGATAAGAACACTGCTTACGAGGGGTGCGGTTGCGGAAGCATACGGATATTTTTTTGATATCAATGGGTCCATTCTTTACCATATGTCCGGCGTAGGTGTCCGCATGGACGCCTTGAGCTCAGATTGCCGTCTCATCGGCATTGCCGCGGGTAAAAGCAAGGCGGAAGCCATCATTGCCGTTTTAAGACAGGGCAGGCATGATATGATTATCACGGATGAGGGCGCTGCAAAGGAAATTTTAGCAAGGCTATCGAATGAATAAAGCGGAGACATGTGAGGCGTGTCGCCGGTTTCCGTATAAAGATAAGGGAGTGGTTTTTTTATGGCCAAGAAAACGGTACAAGACATTCAGGTAAACGGTAAAAAAGTATTGGTTCGCTGCGATTTCAATGTGCCCTTAAACGAAGATAAAAGCATCTCTGATGAAAACCGTATCAGGGGCGCGTTGCCTACGATTGAGTATTTAATGCATCACGGCGCGAAGGTAATCCTTTGCTCGCATCTGGGCAGGCCCAAGGGTGGGTTTGATATGAAATATTCGCTTAAGCCCGTCGCGGACAGGTTGACAGAGCTGCTGGGAGTGCAGGTACATTTTGCGGCCGATGTGATTGGGCCGTCAGCCAAGGAAATATCCGAAAATCTGCAAAACGGAGAGGTCATGCTGCTGGAAAACGTGCGTTTCCATCCTGAAGAAGAAAAAAACGATCCCGATTTTTGCAAAGCGCTGGCAAGTCTCGCGGAGATTTACGTGAATGACGCTTTCGGCACGGCGCATCGGGCGCATGCTTCCACTGAGGGTGTCAGCCATTATATGCAGCCGTCTGTGGCGGGGTTTTTAATTGGCAAAGAAATCGAAATTATGGGTAAAGCCCTAAGCGACCCGGCCAGGCCATTCGTGGCGATACTCGGCGGAGCCAAGGTTTCGGATAAAATAAACGTAATTAATAATCTCATAGAAAAAGTGGATACATTGATTATCGGCGGGGGAATGAGCTACACCTTCCAAAAGGCTTTAGGCGGCAGCATTGGTAATTCTCTCTTTGAACCTGCCAAGGTGGAACTCGCCGAGGAGTTAATACAAAAAGCCCGTCAAAAAGGCGTTAAACTGCTGCTTCCCGTCGATAACGAAGCCGGGCAGGAGTTTAAAAACGATACCCTCAGAATTACGGTGCACTCCTGCCAGATTCCGGAAGGTTTTGAGGGAATGGATATTGGCCCTCAAACACAAAAACTGTTCTGTGATGAAATTGCAAATGCTAAAACGGTCATTTGGAACGGCCCGATGGGTGTGTTCGAATTTGAAAACTTCGCGTATGGCACGAGGGCTATAGCGGAAGCCTTGTCAAAATGCGACGCCGTCACCATCATCGGCGGCGGAGACAGCGCCGCGGCGATAGAGCAAATGGGGTTTGCCGATAAAGTCACCCATGTATCAACAGGCGGCGGAGCGTCCCTCGAGTTCCTGGAAGGCCGTGTCTTGCCCGGAATCGATTGCTTAAACGAAAAGTAAGCCAAAGCGGCATGAATAAAATAAATAGTAAAATGCGTAACGCCTAAAAGGAGATTATATGAGAAAACCTGTAATGGCGGGCAACTGGAAGATGAATAAAACCCCCCGTGAAGCGGCTGCGTTGGCCAAAGAAATATTACCGCTTGCCGAAAACGCATCCTGCGAGATCATCCTATGCGTTCCGACAGTCAATTTTCATTCGGTTTATCCCATCATTCAAAACAGTAAGATACACTTGGGCGCTCAAAATGTTCATTATGCCCAATCAGGTGCATTCACGGGAGAAGTCTCCGCTGCCATGTTAGCGGAATGCGGCGTTCGTTATGTTATCATAGGGCATTCAGAACGCAGAAAAATGGCCGGTGAGACGGATTCTGTCATCAACCTAAAGACGAAAGCTGCAATCGAGGCTGGATTAATACCCATCATCTGCGTTGGAGAAACGCTCGACGACCGTCAAGCGGGTTATACAAACACCCTTATTGCGTATCAATCCGTCATGGCGTTGACAGGTTTGACCGAAACGGATGTGGCGCGCTTGATTATCGCGTATGAACCGGTCTGGGCAATCGGTACCGGTGTTGTAGCGTCCGATGAGCAAGCCAATGACGCCATTGGCATCATTCGTTCGGTGGTAGGGAAGAACTTCGGATGGGATGCTGCCGGGCAGATGCGTATCCTATACGGCGGCAGCATGAAACCGGATAATGTCAGCGGACTCATGCGTCAACCTGAAATTGACGGCGGATTAATAGGCGGCGCCTCACTGACGGCTGCCGACTTTTCCGCCCTTGTTCATTTCGGAGATATACCGTCATGAATAAAACGATTACGGCGTTGATAATCTTGGATGGGTTCGGCATCAATCCATCCCGCGAAGGCAATGCGATCCTCCTGCAAGGCACACCGCGAATAGATGCTTTACGCGATAAGTATCCCCATACGCAGCTGGGCGCGAGCGGTTTGGATGTCGGGCTGCCGGACGGGCAGATGGGTAACTCGGAGGTTGGGCATTTAAACATCGGCGCGGGCCGAACGGTCTACCAGGAGTTAACACGTATCACCCTGGACATACAGGAGGGCACTTTTTTTAGTAAAGAGCCGTTGATATGGGCGATGCAGGGGGCTGCCCGTGATGGAAAGGCCCTGCATCTGATGGGGTTACTGTCGGATGGCGGCGTTCACAGTCATAATACACATCTGTATGCGTTGCTTCAATTAGCCAATCAAATCGGCTTGCAAACGGTGTATGTCCATTGTTTCATGGACGGACGCGATGTTCCGCCGACTTCCGGTATTCATTTTATCAATGAGTTGGAAAAGACAATTAAGGAAATGGGAACGGGAGAAATAGCCTCCGTCATGGGGCGTTACTGGGCGATGGATAGGGATAATATATGGGATCGTGTGGGTAAAGCTTATGATGCCATTGTGTTCGGAGAAGGGCAAAGCCATGCGGACAGCGCATCCCAAGCCGTATTGCAAAGTTATGCTTGCGATGAAACAGACGAGTTTATTAAGCCCACCGTTATCCTGAAAAACGGTTCACCAACGGGGGTTATCCGCGAGGGCGATTCCGTTATATTCTTTAACTTCCGCCCGGATCGCGCGCGTCAACTGACGCGCGCGTTTATTCAACAGGATTTTGACGCCTTCCATCGAAAAAACGGTTATTTCAAAGTACGTTTCGTTTCCATGACGCAATATGATGAGACTTTCACAAATCTGAAGGTCGTCAACCCGCCGGAGTCCATGAGTAACACATTGGGCGAGTATCTGTCTAAAAAGGGTAAGACACAGCTGCGTATCGCTGAAACGCAAAAATACGCGCATGTAACATTCTTTTTCAATGGCGGTATCGAAAAACCGAATCCACATGAAGATCGTGTGTTGGTTCCTTCGTTAAAAATCGCCACATTCGATTTAGAACCTGCAATGTCTGCGATCGAGGTGACACAGGAAGCTGTCAGCCGTATCATAAGCGGGCAATATGATGTGATGATACTTAACTTTGCCAACTGTGATATGGTGGGGCATACCGGCATACTGCAGGCGGCTATGAAAGCGGTTGAAACGGTGGATGAATGTGTTTGGAAGGTGGTACACGCCATACTCAACTGCGGTGGGCGCGTGTTTATCACCTCCGACCATGGAAACGCGGAACAAATGATCGATCCGGATACGGGCGGCGCTTTTACGGCGCATACAACATTCCCCGTTCCCTTCATCGCCGTGGATAACGCGCTCATCGGAAAAACACTGCGGCATGGCGGAACACTGGCGGATATTGCGCCAACCATGCTCATGAGCATGGGTTTACCCATACCCGCGGAAATGACCGGAAAACCATTGCTGGATGTTGATACAAAGTAAATCCGTAAACCTGCCGCCATTGTTTGGGTAACATAACGTTTTTCAAGCCGGGCGTGTTCTTGTATGTGTTTTGTTCGTGTTTTATTACAGTTGTGCACCTTGCTTTTTTATGAGCGTTTTTGTAGAATGAGCGTGCCACATGCACGATGATATTCGGTTCCCGTGCGACCTCATGGCGTGAACCCTGTCAGGTCCGGAAGGAAGCAGCAGTAAGCGCAGGTTGAGATGTGCTGCGGGCCGTTCCGGGTTGAGTGTGTGTGGTCTTTATATGTAGAAAATAGGAGTGCATGTCCATGCAACTGGAATGGGTGCGGCAAACGGATCCGGAGACGGCGGCTATCATCGATAGGGAATTAAAAAGACAACGGGAACATATCGAGTTAATCGCGTCTGAAAACTTCGTGTCAGAAGCGGTCATGGCGGCTATGGGTACTTGCCTGACAAACAAATACGCCGAGGGGTATCCGGGGAAAAGATATTACGGCGGATGTATTCATGTGGATGAAGTTGAAAACTTAGCGCAAAACCGCCTTAAAGAACTCTTTGGCGCGGAATATGCCAATGTGCAGCCTCATTCCGGGGCGCAAGCTAACACGGCTGTGTATTACGCGATGCTGGAACCGGGAGATACGGTTTTAGGTATGGACCTGTCTAACGGAGGGCACTTAACGCATGGAAGTCCCGTGAACATATCGGGTAAGTATTTTCGTTTCATTCCTTATTCGGTTGATCCCATCACGGAGCGTATCGATTATGATCATTTACGTGATATTGCTTTACAGTATAAACCAAAGATGATTGTGTGCGGCGCGTCAGCGTATTCCCGAACGATCTTGTTTGACCGGTTACGTGCCATAGCCGATGAGGTATCTGCCTATCTGATGGCGGACATCGCTCATATCGCAGGATTGGTTGCAGCGGGCTTACATCCCAGTCCCGTGCCTTATGCGGATTTCGTTACCTCCACAACGCACAAAACGTTACGCGGGCCGAGAGGCGGCATGATTCTATGCCGCGAAAAATATGGCAAACAGATAGACAAGGCGATTTTCCCGGGCACACAGGGAGGCCCCTTAATGCATATAATTGCCGCGAAAGCCGTTTGTTTCAAAGAAGCGATGGGGCGGGAGTTTAAAGACTACCAAAGCCGTATCATCAAAAACGCAAAGGCGTTGGAAACAGCGTTGCTTAAACGGGATATTAAGCTGGTTTCAGGCGGAACGGATAATCATATGATGCTGCTGGATTTATGCGATCTCCAATTAACCGGAAAGGAACTGGAAAACTACTTAGGCAGGGCAAACATCACCGTAAACAAGAACACGGTTCCCCGTGAAAAACGCAGTCCTTCCATATCCAGCGGCATCCGTATCGGAACGCCGGCGATTACGACACGGGGGATGGATGAGCGTGATATGGAGCAAATTGCGGAATGGATAACCGGAATCATACAATTTGGCGAATCAGCCATCGATCAAACTAAAAACGAGGTCATCGCCTTCATGAAACGCTTTCCGCTGTATGAAAAAAGTTTCGGATAAATATGATTCAACATAAAAGAGGAGCGGCCTGTCCGGCCGCTCCTCTTTGATATAGTCACCTTAGAACATGGGAATCACGCCGCCCGCAAACTCTTCTAAGGTAAGCATGTAATCCTTCACCTTATCGCTTTGCAGCACGGTTTTTAAAGCTTTTACGAAGTCAGCATCCGCGTCTTCCGGACGAACCACCACATAATTTGCGAACACCTGGGCAGTTTGCCCGTCGGTGGGTTCCAAGAAAAGGGCGTCTCTGGCAGGAGAAAGGCCTGCGGCGAGAGCATAGTTACCGTTAATCAATGATATATTAGCATCGTCCAGCGTGGAGGGCAGTATGGCAGGGTCAACCTCTAAAAATTGAAGATTCTTGGGGTTATCAACGATATCCAAAACCGTTATCATCGATTCGGTGTCAACACCCTCCGGTAATGTAACTAAACCCGCATCCTGTAACAGAATTAACGCGCGCGGTTGGTTAGGAGGATCATTGGTGATGGTAACGATTGCGCCATCCGGCAGTTCATCCAAGGATTTTGTTTTACCGGCGTATATGCCGTATGGCTCATAATGAACGGGTATAGCGGCAATGAGTTTATCCGCGTCGCTCACCGTATCATTATACGCGTTGAGATAAGGCATATGCTGAAAATAGTTCGCGTCCAACTCACTGTTGGCCAGCGCGGGGTTGGGAAGCGGATAATCCGTAAAGATAATGATTTCTAAATCAAATCCCAACGCTTTTAAGTCGTCTGTAACATACTCTAATAAAATGGCATGTGGCGAAGGTGTCGCGCCGATGACAATTTTTTGTAGGGACTCCGCCAGGGCAAAGGAAGCCGAGAAGAGAAGGATTAGAATAAGGCATGCGGACAGAATCTTTTTCATGGTGTTTCTCCTTTCTATTTACGCATAACGAAGATGCGTCGGTGGGTGAGGGTTACCTGCGGCGGTGGTCTAATGCGCGCGTCAGCGCGTTACCGACTACTTGAAAAATCATAACCAAAATGACAAGGATAATACTGGCTAAGTACATCAGGAGGAATTGACGTTGATTTAATCCGTATGCGATGGCAATCTTTCCAAGTCCGTTACCGCCCGCGGTGCCGGCCATGGCGGTGTACGCCAGAATAGCGGTGATACTAATGGCAAACCCGTTCACGAGGGAAGGGATGGACTCCGGTATGAGCACCTTCGATATAATTTGCCAGGTACTGGAACCCATGGAGTTAGCCGCTTCGATAACATTCGGGTCTACCTCTAACAAGGATGCCTCCACCATTCGGGCTACAAAGGAAAACGCGCCGACCGTCAAGGGAAAAATAAACGGAATGGTGCCTATGGCCATGCCCATGACGGCTCTTGTTACGGGATACAGCATGACCAAGAGGATAATAAAGGGGATGGAACGCAGCAGGTTGATGACAGCACCCAGAATGGTATTCAATAGTGGCCGGGGTAAAATATGGTCTTTACGCGTCACAACCATCAGAATACCAAGAGGCATACCTATGAGATAGGCTAAAAAGGTTGATGGTAAAGTCATGATGAGCGTATCGATGGTACCTTGCCATAACAACGGACCTATTTTACTCCAACTCATGTGTTATACACCTCCTCTGCCGTTAATCCGTGGTGAGATAAAAATGCTATCGCTTCCTGCCGGATTTGCGCATCTTCAGGCAGGTCAATAAGCATTTGACCGTAACAGACGCTGTTTAAATAGCGGATATCCGCGGACAAGATGGAGACGGGAGTATTCAAATGCAGGATAAGTTTGGCTATCACGGGCTCCATGAGCCGGCTTCCGTCAAAAACAACGCGAACAGCCGGTAAGCGAAGTGCCAGTGTTTCTTGTTCCGGAGTGATGACGCCGAAAAGGCGCTTTCCCGCGTTAGACTTTGTGTGCAAAAAGACGTCATCTACTTCACCTTCCTCAACGATGCGCCCGTTATCCAAAATAGCCACATGCGTGCATATTTGGCGGATAACCGCCATCTCATGCGTGATGACGACGATTGTTATGCCTAAGTTACGGTTGATTTGCTGAAGTAAACCGAGGATGGATTGCGTCGTCATCGGATCAAGAGAGGAGGTTGCCTCATCACATAAAAGCACATTCGGATCGGAGGCTAAGGCTCTGGCGATAGCGACACGCTGCTTTTGGCCGCCCGATAATTGAGAGGGGTAGACGTTTGCCTTATCCTCAAGGCCGACAATCTTCAGCAGTTCCATGGCGCGCCGGTCGGCTTTGACACCCCGGATACCCGTAATCTCCAGCGGGTATCGCACGTTTTTTAATACCGTTTTTTGCATTAAAAGGTTAAACTGTTGAAAAATCATGCTTACTTTTTTCCGTGTATCGCGTAACTCTTTTTGGCTCATCGTCAGGATGTTCATGCCGCCGACACAGACAGTGCCCTCAGTAGGAACATCGAGCCGGTTGATACAGCGAATCAGCGTGCTCTTCCCGGCGCCGCTAAGCCCGATGATACCATATATATCTCCTTTGTGAATGGTCAGGCTGATACCGTCAAGCGCTATCACATCACCATCCGCTATATGATATATTTTTTTTAGCCGCTCGACCTGGATTACGGGAATCCGTACGGCTCCGGTATCATCATTCATGCGTTCCATTTTCTACCTTTCGTCTTTTCATTACGCTTTAAACAGAGCATTCCGTAATGAATTTTTACATAGTACATGATGGAAAATGGGTTGTCAATACGAAAAAAGTAAGAAAACACGCCATTTTCGGAAAAACATAGTAAACACATATGCAATATATAAAATCATGCATACTACTTGTCAAAGGTGTTACAGTTCGTATACAATACTGTCATAATATCATGGAACTGAGAGTAGGTGCATCATTGAGGAAAAAAAAGATATTACTGCTTTTTATAAGTTTGGTTCTTTTTGCAAGTTCTGTAATGGCTTTGTCAGAGAATGAAACGCATTTGGTATCAGATGATGGGATGGATTCAGGGTTGCCTGAAACGGCGAACATCCATTCATCTGTCATTCAAAGGGTGCTTCAGTACGGAGCGGAGGGTGAAGACGTTCTCTTCCTGCAGACACGGCTTCAGGAACTGGGGTATTATCGCGGTAACCTGTCAGGCTTATACCGCGAGGGTACTCGCGAAGCGATTCGCGTCTTTCAAAAGGATTATCGTCTGGCGGTCACGGGTGTAGCCGATGAGTTGACGCAGCAAACCTTGTCAACTGCAAAGTATCGGGAGTTAGCATATGGTTCATCCGGCGAGGATGTAAAGGCGCTTCAAACAAGGCTTATCGAACTGAAGTACTACAATGGAAAAATCAGCGGGAACTATCTTGATGGATCGACTTCAGCCATCGGCACGTTTCAAAAAAGACATGGTTTATCCTCAACGGGCCGCGCGGATATCGCTACGCAGGAGCTTTTATATAGTTCATATGCGCAGGCGAAGGACGCAAGCCCTGCGGCTTCACCCTCGCCTACGGTCATCTACTCGGGAGATGAAGAGGTAGTGGTAGCCGGAGACGGCGAGGCAATTGATTTTGAGGTGCTTAATAAAAACTATCAAAAAAAACTCCAACGAGGCAGCACGGGTAAGATAGTCAAGGATGTCCAAACGCGTTTAACAGAATTGGGGTTTTATTCGGGCCCTATTTCCGGTAACTACTTAAATCAGACCACCGACGCGGTGAAGCGTTTTCAAAAGTATAACGGGTTGGTTTCAGATGGTGTTACCGGGACGGATACATGGAATGCATTGTTTAATGACGCGGAAGTCGTCAGCGTAAAATCCACACCCCGTCCAACACCGATGCCGACGCCCATACCTTATTCTATGACAGTGGATGTCAACAACCAAATTGTCACGGTATACGGGTTGAATGAGGAAGGGAAGCATAATGTTGTTGTCAGGCAGATGATTTGCTCTACGGGAAAAAAAGCAACGCCGAGTGATGTTGGCGATTGGGTTTTAGACGGACGCACCGCGCGCTGGTGCTATTTTCCCGCATACGGTTCTCATGCGCAATACTGGACACGCATTAACAAATCCATTGCTTTTCATTCGGTCATTTATAACAGCGTGAACACCATGGCCCTAAGCATCGGTTCTTATAATGCCCTTGGTTCCCGTGCCTCGCACGGATGCATTCGGTTGCTGGTAAGCGACGCGTTATGGGTTTACGAAAATGTTGGTAAAGGCACCGTCGTGACGATAACCGAAAAACTACCCCGGGATGAGGAACTAAACAAGTCGCTGCTTCCGCCGCCGCTCAATCGCAGTAACATGCTTCCACGAAGTACGCCTCAACCTACACCGAAACCTGTTTATATATCAGGAGGCGTCCCGCCTCAGATTACCAGAAACTTAAACACGGGTGTGGTCGGTGAAGATGTTTTTTGGCTGCAAATGAAGTTAAAAGAATTGGGGTATTATCACGGAAGCGTTACCGGCGGATATTATTCAGGTACTAAGGAAGCGGTCAAAGCATATCAAAAAGATAACGGGCTAAAGGCAGACGGTGTTGCGGGAAAACTGACCCAGGAAAAATTGTACGAAAAAGAGCTCGCAACACCCACACCGCCGCCGACTCCCCAACCAACACCTGTCGTGATACCCACACCGGAAGCCTCTCCGTCTCCGACATAAAGGTGACCGATTAATACCGTATTCATATAGAACGCAAGCTATATATTTTAATTTATACGGCGGTTACGGAATATCTATAAACTGTTTAAATTCAGTCAAAATGCCCATGCCATCCGGGTAATGGGCGGCGAACTGAGGAACCGCATGACTGGGGAATGAGTTCCCTTCGATAAAAACAGGCCTCTCGGCTGTAACGGCTACATCCCAGGCAATGAACCGCATCTGCGGGATGACCTTTGAAGCGTCTTCACACAATTGGATACACGCGTTCCAGTGCGGTATGGTAAAGCCGGTTATTGCTTGATGCGTTATTGGATGGTGCTGAAAGACACGGCCTTGTTTGTCGGCGCCTACCGTCAATAGCGTACCGGTTGTTAAATCTACCCGTGCCGCCATACCCCCGCAATCGACATTATCGACGATTTGTCCGTTTCCGATACGTAAAAACGCATATACAACGCCTTGCTTTTTATTGCCAAGTAGCGTAGCGATGCGTACAGTGTTCACAGAGGAAGGACATAACGCTTGCAACGCGGGATGTTGAATTAAAACCTCCTCAACGATGCAATCTCCGTTTTGGTGTAATCGCTCAAGGAATGCGGGCACATTCATTTCCCAATCCGTGGAACAATAGGATTGTATTCCGATACCGCTGGATCCTTCTATTGGTTTTACAATAACGCGATCATGGCGGCTTAAAAAAAGGCTTAACTGTTCAGCAGTTGTATCGGTATTAACAGCCATCCATTCTCTGCCGATATGCTCACTAAAACATGTATTGAACTCCGCTTTATTATCAAACACATGCCAATAGGCCTTATCGTTCATACGGGCGACAATACGGTTGGAAATGCCGCGCGTAATAACCGTTTGGCGTTGTTTTCGGTTTAAATGATACATTTTTGCGATTCTGTAATCCGTATAACCGGCATTGTATAAAAGAGCGCACCAAATCATATCCAGCAACAGCCACACACGATTCCGCCCGGATTCCGGTTTAAGAACCCGTAGTGTTTCTGTCATTTTATTATAATTCGTCTTCGCCAGGCGAGAAAACAGGTATCGAATGCGACTTAATGCCATGTTATCATACATTAAAGCGAATTAACGCGATATCTCCGTCCTTCATAACGTACTCTTTGCCTTCGGAATGTACAAGCCCCTTCTCTTTACAAGCCGTCATACTTCCTTCTTGGATAAAAACATCAAATGGAACCACCTCAGCTCTGATGAAGCCTTTTTCAAAGTCGGTGTGTATTTTCCCGGCGGCTTGCGGGGCTTTCGTTCCTGCTTTTATCGTCCATGCGCGGCATTCATCAGGTCCGACGGTCATGAAAGAAATTAATCCGAGCAGTCTGTAACTGGCGCTAATCAAACGATCCAATCCGCTTTTTTCAAGCCCCAGATAGGTAAAAAACTCATTCCTTTCGGATGCGTCCATCAAGGCCATATCCGCTTCAATCTTAGCGCTAATGACAAATGTTTCCGAGTTTTCCTTGCGGGCATGTTCTGTAATTTCTTGAATAAATGTGTTTGGAGGCGCCGATCCGTCCATTTCCGCTTCGGAAATGTTTGCGGCATAAATAACCGGTTTTTCTGTCAATAAAAACCATGATTCCAGAGTCGTGCGTTCCAAATCGGTTACTACAAGTGATCTGGCCGGGTACCCGTTGTTTAAATGCGCTATCAGTTTATCGGTTAACGTAATCTCTTCCGCGTACCGCTTCTCTCCGGATTTGAGCATCTTTTCAGCCTTATCCCGCCTGCGTTGAAGGACATCTAAATCGGCGTAAATCAGCTCGAGGTTGATAATTTCAATGTCTCTTAAGGGTTGGATGGAGCCTTCAACATGTGTCACATTTTCATCATGATAGCAGCGCACGACATGGATGATGGCATCGACTTCCCTGACATGCGATAAAAACCTGTTACCCAGCCCTTCACCATGGCTTGCACCCTTGACCAGACCCGCGATATCAACGAACTCGACAGAGGCCGGCACTACTTTTTTTGGATGATAAACAGATGCAAGCGCATACAACCTATCATCCGGAACCGGAACGATGCCTGTATTGGGTTCTATAGTGCAAAAGGGATAATTGGCCGCTTGCGCTCCCGCTTTGGTCAGCGCGTTAAAAAGCGTGCTCTTACCAACATTCGGTAATCCGATAACACCCAGTTTCATATGGTTCTCACCTTACGTAAGGAGATGTGTCGGCATCTCCTTCAATGCTTCTTTGACCGTTTACCGTTATCAGTCTTTTAATGGGCGTGTGTCTACTTTAACAATATGCTCTTGACTCCATGTCTCCAGTTGAGCTGTATACGCTTCACTTTTCTTTTGAGTTAATTGTGTTACATCGTCCAAATCCTTTACTGTGTCAAAATCGACGGCTCCTTCTTGAATATCACCCGTATAGGCCAGTATTTGGATACCGTCGGATACACGGATGTCCGCCTGCGTTATTTCACCCGGCGCTGTCAGAGCCATAGCCATCTCCACCATAACGCTGTTCTTTCCGGTAAAATCATTGCATATGGCATATCCGGTTGAGTTGTTAACAGTATTTAAATCCTTGCCAAACTCTGCCATCAGGGTGTCTAAATCATCACCGTCCGCGATTCTTTCACGAATAACGGTTATCGTATCGGCTATGGCCGCGTAAGCGGATTCCTGTGCGCTGGACAATGCATCGTTTAAAGCGTCCCTCTCCGCTTGTGCACCGGTTAAATCCACGTGCAAAGCGGCAAGCGCGGCTGTCATATCCGCATCCATTTCCGAGTCTTCAAACGCGTCATACTCGGCAATACTGTTTCCCAATGATTGTATAAGCGTTTCCTTTTGGGTGATCTGTGTTTGCAAATCGGAAATAACCGCTTTATCTTGTTCTGTAAACTGAACGAGCAGGTTCTTGATATAGCGGTATCCGGCGGGGACATAGTAAATCTGTGAACCGGCGTTATAGGACAAACCGAAAGAGGAAAGATTAGATGCATAATCGGCTTGCGCGGAGGCGACGAGTTCGTCAAAGTTTAAGCGTGCTTCTTCTTCTGATACGGTCACGGGATCTGTTATCATCGCGTTCAATTTGCTTTTTAAATAAGTCCGCGTGGAAGCCTTAGCCACCGCTTCATCGGTATAACCCATGGCGGTATACAAATCGTATACGGCAGCATCCATTTCTTCGCCTTCAAGTTCGGAACCGCTAAAGTAGTAAAGCTTAATCAAATCCAGTTCCTGCTGTTTATCATCGGCGATTTGTTTATCTAATTCAAGCTGTTCTTCCTCTGTCAACTGATCGATACCGAGCAGCTGAATCATGTATTCTTCCAATGCTTCCCGGCGCAATTCCTCTACGGCTGTGTCATAAAACATCTTTGCCGTGACTTCCCCGTAATAATTCCCGTAATAGGAGTAAAACTCATAGGCTATGCTATCCGCGACGTTCATCACATTCGCTTTTGTGTAGGCAATATCGCCTATGGATATAACTACGGTAGCCATATCAACCTGAACATCCTTTTCCACCAAAGCGCATCCGCACAAGGTAAGTGTCAAGAGCATAAGAAGCGAAAGAGTAAGGACCTTTTTCATTGATGTTTCTCCCTTTCTTTGAGTACGAACTGCTCGTCCATTGTACTAGATATCACGCAAGATAACAAGCAGAGCAAACGCCTCCATGAAATATCCGTGCAGGATAATAATTGGAGAATAAGCGGCGCATGCTCCTTCTGGTTTATATTCGTGTCGTTCTATTCACTGATAACGCTTAATATGGGAATTTCGTTATCCGTAAAAAGCGCTTCCGGATTGGTTATTTCAAAACGTGTATCGACAGACCGCAGAAATCCATATTGAGATCGTGCCAAATCTTCGATAAACGCATCTACCGTGGTTTGTTCAATATTTTTTAGCAGGTCAGCTCGTTCCGCTTCAAGACGCGATAGCAGTGTTCGGGAAGATTCCCCCTGTTGAATAAGCAATTCTTTTCGCGCGTTGATATGGTTTGATAGGATTAAATAGACTGTTAAAATTACCAGGAACACAACCAATAACCATATCACGCTGATACCGTTTTTTTGACGATACTCCATCGCGGCCTCCTCGATATACGTCAATACATTGTGAACGGCGCTTTCATTTATAGGGCGGATGTAAGTAACATAGCCGGTGTAAAATGCGTTAAAATGGTCATCACTGCCGAAAGGAGTCTTGTGGAAAGGCTTTCTCCGGTTAACCGTACGGCATCATCAAATGAGGTTGGGCGACTAAGCCAGGGGGCCGTGGTTTTACCTTCGAATCGCGCCGTAAATTTCGCATCCTGCTGGGTTTGTGTCAGTTCCGCGATAAGCGTTGTGGAACTGGTTTTAGCCATGCCCGAGTGAAGGTGTAATGAGAAAGTGATGCGATAGGGAGGAAACTCCACATAACGGGAAGCGAGTGCTTTAAACTCTTCCTCTGTGGAAGCGGAGATATGGCTAAAATCAGGTGATACCACCAATTCGTAGTTATCAAGGGTATGACGTCGATTATTATCGTCGGTCCAACCTTCGTTTGTTTGCATCCAAGAGAATGAGGCGGAGAATGGGGCAGGGGCTGCAGCCGGTTCATCGTCCGTGACGGTAAAGCTATCATCATCTGCCGGAGTATATAGGACACTCCCATGCAAACCCGGCGTTTCGTCCGTTTTAATTGTAACAGAAAGGGAGCCTGAAGGTATCATCGCGGTAATGACGGTTTGCTTGCCATTATTCGCGAGGGTAAGCGCGGAAACGCCATAAGGATTATCAGTAAGCGGTAAAGTAATGGTGGTAATCCCGTTTTCACCTTTCGTGCTGATAGATTGATTAATTATGACATTACCTTCAACATCTGTATTCATAAAAACAAGTTGGTAGTATTCCATAGACATGCTGTTAAAATAACCCGATAGCATCTCGTCTAAGAACACTTCGTTTAGTAAAACCATAAATGCTTCATCCGCAAGCAGCTCTGACAGTAGTAATTCAGTCATCGTGAGGACATCTGATACAGGGATGATATAATCGATGGTAATAACCCCTTGGTTGAGGGACATCTCATAATCCGCGTAATCAGCCAGCCATAACTCCAGTTTTATCAAATAGGGCTGAAGAGCGGTGGTCATATTATTATTCCACGTATTATCTTCCATCGTCAAGAGTTGAATGAGCATTGATTCCCACGGCGCTTCCTCATCCCGGCCGCCAGGAAGTAACGCGCTGAGCAGATTATCTTTTGTAAAGGAAAACGGAATCTCCGTTCCGGATTCTAAAACAAATAGGTCAGATGCTTTGCTGTTAATAGTCGCTTGATATATTTCCTCATCGTTTTCCATTACTTGCACGGTTGATTGCCAATTTCCGGACAGCATATCGGTAAGAATATAGGATAGCTTCGTTACAGCATTATTCATGCCGCCGCCCACCCACGAAGAGAATAACGTATCCCCGTTCATTTCAAAAGATAATACCGCGCTGAACCCGGAGCCATCTATCACCTGCTTTTTAAGCTTTTCCATTAATGGCTCTTCCGGAAGCACCAAACCCAAATCGGAAGCAAAGGCGGTGAATGATGACATCAGAATGAGGGACAACGCGATGCTCAGCAATTTCTTCATAATCATATCTCCTTTATGGTACCGAATCAATTTGGTAGTTGCCAAACGGGATTCTTTGAAAGTTGGCTTCCGAAATGAACTGGGTAATAAGAATCAGGTCATCTACGGGGAGTGACAACACCGCGGAAGTGATTTCTTTAATCGCACGTTGCATGACTACGTTTTGAACAATGGCTAAATCCTCCGGTGAATCAATGTCCCGCATTGTTTGTGAGCTTTGCGATGGAAAGTAAATTTCAACAGTTCCGGCATCATTCAACGTGAAATGTATGGTTATGTCAAAGTGGGTATTCTTACCTTCGAGAGTCTGAATGCGCATACTGCCATTCATGCTATCGCCGGTATCGGAAGTGAAAACATCGGGGAAAAGGCAGTAACCGGAACTATTTTTCCCTACGGATGTTTCGCTGTAAATACTCCCCGTAAAGCTTTCACCGCCATCAGAAGGTTTCGAGATAAACTTCGCGTTGACTGTTTCAACAGCTTTTTTTCCATCCAATAAGGTATCTGCTTTAAAAGAAGCGGATAACTCACCGGAACTTAAATCCATTGATAAGGCGTTAGCAAAATTCGCGGTGTAAACCAGTTTATCCTTCTTATTGGCAGCGGTCGTGATGAATTCTAAATTATCAAGGTATGTGGACCCCGTTTGCGAATAGGTCCATGTTAGGACAGCATGACGCGTTTGATCGGTTGCTTGATAAGGAAACGACCAAGTCTCACCGATTATAACGCCTTTCTTATTCTTGTATACACATACCTGCACCATATCTCCGTTTGGTTTGGGTATACTCAAATCCGGTGAAACGGCATATAGGGCTGCAGAAATCTGCGAAAGCCTGTCCAAAGCAACTCCGGTAGGAAGCGATATGTCAATCCGTTGGGTGTAGGACACTGTCTTTAAAAGCTTACCATTCTTCTTGACAGTCTTTCCCGGCATGTCAGCCAAAGGGTTAAAAGCATGAAGTGTTCTGATATGCTCGGGCAACTGTAATAATAATAACTCATCAAATAAAACATCCGTCGTGTCGTACGGGGAAATCATGTTAAGCGGACCTAAGGCTTCAAAAAGCGCGTTTCCTGATAAACGATACCTTTCAGTGAGTAAGTTGGATGAAATGACATGGTTACCATCGGATACGTAAGCGGACAGATAGACAGGCCGGTATTGTCCTACTAATAATGAGAAATCAAGTGAGGAGCGATCAGTACCATTCAAGGATAGAATTTCCAATGATAAATGCTTGAGCAGCCGGTTCATCTGTTCAATGCGATCCGTAGGATAAGGATACCAAGCTGATAATTGCGCTGATAGGTTTGTCTTGATGAGTGCGCCTGAGTTTATATAACGAGAAAAAGCTTGATAATGCGGTGCAAACTGAGCATGTGCGGTACACACATACATCAATATAATGATGATACTTAACAAAAGCACGGCTTTTTTACGCATTCACATCATCCTTTACATGAATAGCTTGTAGGGCGGCTTGCATATCTACGGCGGTTTCCGCCGCATGGATACGTTGGCTTATTTCTTTTTTACCGGGAATACCGCGTATATACCAAAGAATGTGTTTACGCATTTCTCTAACCGCCACATGCTCCGATTTCCATTGGCACATCTTTTCCAGATGCGTTAAAGCCATGTTAACCTTTTTGTTCGTGTCCGGATAGGCATAAGGCTCATTGTTTAACAGCGCTTGAATTTGATTAAATATCCAAGGATTTCCCAAGGCGCCGCGGCCTATCATTACCGCGTCGGCATGGGTTTGCGAAAGCATATCCGGTACGTCCTGTGCGGTAAAAATATCTCCATTTCCAATAACGGGAATTGAAACACTTGCTTTTACCCGGCCTATCATATCCCAATCCGCTTTTCCGGAGAACTGTTGACGGCGTGTCCTGCTGTGTATGGTGATTTCGGATATACCGGCGTCTTCAGCGATTTTCGCGATTTGGGGCGCGTTGATGCTTTCATCATCCCAGCCTAGGCGTATTTTTACCGATATGGGTAAGGCGGAGGATTTCACAACGGATTCCATGATACGACCGGCCAGAAGCGGGTTTTTAAGCAACGCACTGCCGGACCCTGCTCCAACAATACGATTTGCGGGGCAACCCATGTTGATATCGATACCATAGAAGGTACCCATATGGCTTATCTTATCTGCGGCATCTGCCATACCGTTAGGATCACTGCCGAAAATCTGCGCTATGAGGGGGTACTCACCCGGTCCGGGGGTCAAGGGGCGGAAAAAGGATGCATGACCGGACGGCGCTCTTAGCAAACCAATGGCGGATATCATCTCCGTATAACAGCACTCCGCACCTTGCAGACGGCATAATTCCCGAAAGGGCCAATCGGTAATGCCTGCCATAGGGGCCAGGCGTATCTTATACTTCATGGTGGGAATTGTTATATAACATAGGTCCTATCATCCGATACGTTATACCGCTGTAACCAATCATAACACCATCTCGCGGCTGATAGTATATACGCATCACACATTCACCGGTCAAGGGCAGCGGTGCTCGGTAGACGCCATTCTCCGGCAATAGGGGATGATCATCCAATGTGGCGTGGTTTTCGGCAACCCAGTACGGGATACGAACGTAGAAGGTTCCGCCGGATGCTTTTTTAGCGGTAATCGCAATATGTAAGCAATCCTTCTCAGATGTCTGTTGTATACGCAGGGCAGCGTTGTTCAAGTTGATCGCGCAACCGCTGTCCGCAAAAAAATCGATGCCGATTTCATCATGCTTGGATAAGGTATAAACGCATTGCGCATACGCCGTGAGGCCTATCAGTATAGCCGCGGTGTGTTCGGGCGCGGTTATAAAGGGAGTATAAGGAGTACGATTATCGTGATAATAAGTAGTTTTTACGCCTTGATAGCTTATGGACTTGACTAATGCGTTGAGTGTCAACTGCTCCAGCGCATCTTTCGCGGCCGGATCAAATAACGCGGCTTTAGATAGGCTGTAAGCTATTTCTCCGGCTATCCGCGTATCCGCGCCGTATCGAAGACTGCGCCCGCCAAGATGAGGGTTTAAACTAAGAATGCCTCCGGGTAATCCGTGCCGCTTCATTAACCGGTTATAACAGGCCAAGGCGGCTTCTTGTTCTTTTGCATGCCCGGATATTAAGTAAGATAATGAAGGTACTCTTAAGCGGTATGCCAATGATAGGCCGTCCGTCTCTGTCTTTGTATCATGACCGTAGATGCGATGCGTTTTGATAATGTATGAATTATGAGGAATAGGTTTTGCCGCAGGATAAGCATGACGAATAGCGGCCCAATCAAAAGACTCGGCGCGAATGGTATCATAAAGGGCAAGCAGTTGCTTTTTACCTGTCAAATTATACAACATGATTAGTATCTCCAGGATGTCTCCTGTACAGTCTGCTATCAATGTGTCCCGGTTATTCGAGATACGCTTCACGCATTGCATAATGGGTGCCAACAAAAGCTTATCACCGGAGGCTTCGTAACGAAGCAACTGTGCGCGGCATAAGTAAAGCAAATCGGGAATCGCAGCAGTATCGGGCATGTAAAGGCCGCTTTTATCCAGTGCATGCGAACATGAAACAATCAAATCCTTGTCATCTGTTAAGTACGCTGACATTGTGCAAGCTAATAATGTATAGGGTGTATGCGTGCCTGACAGCAGCGCAGCGCAAGCCGCGCGCATACGCGCGGGAATATCTCCCCGCAAGGCAACGGAACGGAGCGGAAGCGGGATATTTGGGAGATCGACCAGTGGTTGTCGGGGGAACAGTGGTTTTAAGGCCATTTAACTCTCCTGTCGGCGTTCTGACACGTGGTTATGCAGATGGTTCGAGCATGGTTTTCATTGTCATTAACAACGTTACGAAGGCAGACATTGCTTTTTCTACCGGTTCCGGTGTAGACATGTTCACACCGGCTAGTTTAAGTGCTTCCAGTGGAGGAATGGAGGAACCGGCGCTTAAGAAACGTATGTACCCTTCAAGGGCTCCCGGTTCCTTATTGAGGATGCGTTCAGCCAAGCATACCGCTGCGGAAAAACCCGTCGCGTATTGGTAAACATAAAAAGCAGAGTAAAAATGGGGGATTCGAAGCCATTCGTTTCTTATCAGCGGGTCGATGAGGCATGCATCCCCGAAATAGTATTCATTGAGATGATAATATGCATCCGACAAAGACTCATAAATAAGCGGTTCACCGTTTTCAACCATATGGTGTGTCAGATGTTCGAACTCTGCGAACATCGTTTGCCTGAAAACGGTGGTTCGGTATTGTTCAAGGAATTGATTGATTAAGCATACAAGCACGGCTTTGTTATCACTGTATTTTTCTATCAGGTAACGGAGCATGATGACTTCATTGCAGGTTGATGCGACTTCTGCCGCGAAAATGGCATAATCATGCTTTGGATAGGGCTGATGAGCCATCGCATAAAAACTGTGCATCGCGTGGCCTAATTCATGAGCTATTGTTAAAGTGCTTTCTAAATCATCCAGATGGTTTAAAAGGATAAACGGATGACAGCCGTAAACCGCAGTTGAGTATGCACCGGCCTGTTTCCCGATGTTGGGATAAACATCCAGCCACCTTTCGTGATAGGCACGTGTCAGTTGCTCTGTATAGTCAGCACCGAGCGGAGCCAACCCTTCTACGACCATCCGATACGCGTCTTCATAGGGGAGTACCAAATCGGAGGATGGCGTAAGAGGACAGTATAAATCGTAAAGATGCAAAGCATCCAAACCGAGCGCTTTTTGTTTAAGAGACAAATAATCACGCAAGGACGGCAGAGCGTTATGAACGCCCGCGATTAACGACTCATAAACGCTCAGGGGGATTTCATTTTCAAATAAGGCCGCCTCGGCGCATGACGGGAATTTGCGTATTCCGGCCAGGAGCTTATTCTTTTTAACATTTGCCGCATAGGCAGATGCCAATGTATTACCGAATGAAGCGTATGTTGAAAAAAGAGCTGTGAAGGCTTCTTCCCGAACTTTCTGTTGTGTGCTTGATATAAATGTAAAGTAATTTGCTTCCGTAAGCTTCATCATACCGCCTTGTTCATTATGAACATCGGGAAAGCTTAGATCCACTTGTGTAAAGGATGAAAAGATGTCAGACGGAGCTTGAAAAATATCGCCGGACATAGCCAGAACATATTCCTCAGACTCAGATAGAATGTGCGGTTTTTCACGTATTATGTTTAGGATATACCTGTCAAAATCGGCGTTTTGGGTGTTGGCAGCCAAAGTGCCTAAAGCATCGGCGCCCATGGTAATCAGTTCAGGATGTAAAAATGACGCGGCGGACTGGACGGTAACCGATAGGGTAGAAACCTTTTCATACATTGACCGGTATTCAGGGTTGCCGCCGTCCGTATCTTTTTGGAGAGCGGCATACGTGTAAAGCCTTGATAATAAGTTATGCATATCAAAAAAACACCGTATGGCGGACATGGGATTCTCGGCTACCCTCCCGCGATACAAACGAAACGCTTCAGCTTGCGTACGGAGCGCGCGTACGCCTTCCTCCCATTGCCCGGAATCGCTGTAAATATCTTCGCTGCGCCATTTATATTTTGTTTCCACCTGGTCTCTTGCGGATACTGATTTGCTCATCGCTTTATTCTCCTTTTTTTCGATGGTGCCGCCGGTGTCCGGAAAAACGCATGGATAAACGCTTGGTATAACGCTTCCGCCATAATGAAAAATCATATCTGATGGAAGCTGTCATTTGAGACAACGAAACGGCACCGTCTTCTTGAATTCTGCGTAAGAGCAGCGTGATGGATCCGATGCGCAGTATCGTGCTTAAGATATACACATAGTGGTATTTATTAAGCGCCATTCCAAAGAACATCAGGTTGAGTTTGGCAAACTCCGTGAAGGGCCCTTGTACCAACGCTCCTCCAATAGTGTTTCCCAAGGCGGTGCCGATAAGGTTAGTCACCGTAAAGAAAACCGCCAAATAGGCTGAACGGTTTTTTTGTTCTGACAAGCCCAGATATAAGTTTTGCTGTCCTAAATCGAGTGAAACCCAAAAAAAGCCTGATAAAAGATTAAGCAAAATAACAAGAAATATGCGCCCGGGCTGCATGAAAAGCCATAACATGGTCAGGCACATACAAATCAAGCCGGTAAGCTGCATCACCGGTTTATTGCCGTACCGATCAATCGCTCGACCCCAAATGGTTACAGTTACCATGGTCATGATGTTTGATACGATTTGAGCGTACAATGTTATCTCTAAAAAGGAAAGGTGCATGACTTCAAGCAGGTATACATTGTTAAACGGGCTGGATAGGCCTATCGCAAAGAACCAGCATGTAAAGAAGAAGCAAAGTGTCATGAACCGCTTATTCTTTAAGACTCCGCCGAACATTGTAAACGGTTTTTCCTTTTCTTTTTTATCTTCCGAACCTTCCATCGGCGGCCACGAAACAAAGAAAAAACAAGCGATATCCACCATGCCCGCCAAACCCGCCAGTACTAACACAAGGGTATACCCCGTATCGCCGAAAGCATCCAGCAGCCATGATACAATAAGGCCCGATAAGATACCTGCAATCAACGAAATGCGGAGGCGGGCGGAAAAATAACGCCCGCGTATCTTAATCGGAACCAAGTCACCCATTAAGCTTCCGAACCCAAGGCTCACGAATGAAGCGCCGGAAGAGACCAGCGCAATGAGCATGATTGTAGCGGAGATGCGTAAGGAATGCGGCGCGTTAAGTAAAAATAACGGGATAAGCCCGATGATAATCCACAAACTTCGGCTAGTGATACCAAAGAATAAAAATAAAAATCGGCGATTCCGCCTTTTTTCCATGATATAGCTGAAAAGAAGCTGAAAGATATTCACCGCTACCGGAACGGCTGCAATGCATCCCAGTTCAAAATCACCCGCGCGCAGGATGACGCGTTGAAAACCGGTCCATGCGGCGCCGTTGATTACATTAAAGTAG
>Ga0123353_10002224_pt1 | contig 24035 bp, 15 predicted proteins | sample TergutLab28metaG_3_FD_92763 | JGI IMG/M metagenome (GOLD analysis project Ga0123353, IMG submission 92763) | Labiotermes labralis P3 segment gut microbial communities from Petit-Saut dam, French Guiana - Lab288 P3 | ecosystem: Host-associated > Arthropoda: Insects > Digestive system > Gut ... | reverse complement strand
GACGGGGCGTTTGTCATCTTTTGTGACTCAGTTCTTATACACCTTTCGCCATGCATTTTGCGATGATGCCTCTGGACACACCAGTAAGTCTCTCTATCTGCCGTATTGAGAAGCCATGTTTTCTTAGTGAGGTCAAGATGGCATCTCGCTCAAGCCTGGGCAAGCCAACAAGCGAACCAGGCTCCACTCCTCCGAGTAGAGAAAGGAATTCTTGCCGGATCTCCTCTTTGGTCCTTTTAACCTCCCTGGAATAAGAGTAGTCTTCGGTTTCCAGGGTATCGTGAAACGACACAAACTCCTTGATAGCTTTGGTTCTATCCGTCGAGAACATTTCTAACACAAACCGCGTGTCAGTCAGGAAGGAGCGGCCTTTAACGTAATCGGGAAAGCTGCACCACCGACACCCGTCGATTAGATTGCAGACACCTGCTAGCAGGGGGTTTTGATGGATGTAGCGGACAAGTGTGAGTAGATACTCGTCGTTTTCAACACGTTCGCTCCTGTAGCGATTGGCGATAAGCGCACCGCTTCGTCCGTATTTCCTGTTGTACCAAAAGGCATAGGGAGCCAGGAGCTTCAGCATTACCTTGGTAATCTCGCCCGGGGATTTTTCCTTGAGCAAAAGGTGCACGTGGTTGTCTAGCATGCAGTATGCTAATACCTCAAAGCCCAGTTCCTCTTTGGCAATAATAAGCAGGCTGAGCATTTTCTCGAAGTCATCCTCTTCCTCAAACAAGTGGCACCGGTTCACCCCGCGAAAGATGATGTGATAGATGCCGGTCACGCTGAGTAGTCGCGCCTGTCTTGGCATAGATCGCCCTTCTTTGGTAGTCTTTACTTGTCATACATTGTATCAAAGTTGACAAACGCCCCGTCCCCTTGTCACCTCCCCTTGTCACCTCTCGTCCCCTTATCACCTCTGCCTTGTCACCTCTTGGTAGCGCCCCCAACCTGTGCACTCATTTTTTTGACGAAAAACAATGTGAAGCACCCAGCTATCCCAGAGTATCTAACCTGCATAAATATGATTTAGGTAAAAATGGCAGAATGCCCTCTCTTTTGATGGGATACAAGATATCCCAGCCTGTAAAGTGATACTCACTAAAGTGCTCGCTGTAATAATAAGGCTTGCTTTCTCCAACATAGTATCCATAGCAAATATAGGTGTTATGTCCAATTGCGACCTCATAGCTTTTTACAATTGATGGCCACTCTCCGGTTATAAGAATAAGAATTGGTTCATCATACAGCCCATCTTGATCGCCAATAATCATCCATGATGAACCTGTTGTCTGTATCCACTTAACAAGATAGTAGGGCTCTGCAATGTTCAGCAGATCCTCTTCTTTCACTGCATGTTTAACAGGAGAGAAAAGATAGACGACAACGCTAGATAAGGTTAATGCCAGCACGCAAACAATAACAACAATCGCTTTCATAAGCTAATCCTCACACATTGTGTAAAAGTCTTCATAATAAGCGGATCCTACAGGCACAGGATAGTGCATTGAGCCACCCCAATGAAATCCGCGAAGTACTCGAAGGATTTTTTTAATAATGTTTTGCCCGACGTTCATGGGCTCATAGTCTGTTTTTCCACCAACTACTGCCCTCGTTTTTCCGCCAGTCAGATTCACCCACTGTTGCGCGAAGCTATTATGGCCAGTGCCTGTATTGCATGAATAGAAGCTCGAATATGTATTGTCGAAGGCCCTAGGAGATAATCCTTGTATCCAACGATCGTCCATCATTAAAGCTGCTCTACGCTCCGACGATTGCCCGTAACCCAACTCAACGCTCCCTGTTACACCATGAGAGAACACAACAAACCTAGTTATCGGGTCATCTATACGGCCTGCTGACAATCCTTGCACTTCTATACTTTTTGAGTTGATATAGTTTTGCAATTCAAGGTTGCTGTTTATTTTCACGACATCTGCTCCTATGTCTGCTGCTATAGTTTCGAATCTTTTGATATCGGCTGGAGAATAGCCTGTTGTGCTGATAACCCAAGTAACTGTTTCCCCATCAGCCAAGTCTACCAGCTCTTTTAGTTGTTTAATAGCAGGCTCAATAAAATTATACTTGTACCTGCCATCTGCATCGTATTCTGAGCCTGATATAACTACAAACTCCAAGCCCAGTGGATCAATGAGGTTTGTTGGATTGTTGTTGCAGTAGTTGAACCAATTACTTCCTGACTTTGCAATATCCTCACTCACAAACCTACCAGCACCGGGCACATACTCCCTTGCCTGGGCAAAGTAGGTCTTGGCAATGCTATCAGCGGTGTAGCCTGTGTAGCCAAAAGGCTGAGCCTCTCCTTGGTTTCCATAGAGGTCTACTCCAAACTCATCGTAGCCGTAGCTTTCAAGCAGAGTGCCGTCTGAGTCAAGGAAGCGGACTGGAGAGCCAAGCTCATCTTGGAGGAAGGCTCTGTCATCTGCAAAGACTACGTTGAAGTCCCAGGTGAAGCTTTGGACCTCAGTGTCGTCATTTGACTGTAGGAGATTGTGGTATTGCTTGGTGAGGTCGAGCACGTAGCTTATCTGGCGCGTTGGGTCACACTCGCCTTCTGTTTGTTTTGTTGTTCTGAAGCCAAGACCGTTATAGTCGTAGGTGGCACTTTGCCCTTTGGCACTAGTTGCTCTCGTGAGGCGATTGAGGGCGCTGAACTCATAGGTGTTAGTGACCTTGCTGTTCTCAAGTATCTGCGTGAGGTTTCCTCTTGCGTCATAGGCAAAGTCTTGCACTAGTCCTCTGCTCTCTGAGCGCAGAAGCTGGTTCAGGGAATTGTAGGAGTAATCTGTCCTCACGCCACTGCTTACCATGAAGTCTCTGTTGCCAAAGGCATCATAGCCATATTCTCTTGTCTGCTCGCCGTCCTTGGCAACTCCTTGAAGCCTTGAAAGAGCATCGTAGGTGTATTGATAGATGCCGCTTTCTTCTTCGAGTCCTCGCCGGTATTTTTCTACTCTGGTCTTGTTGAGTGACTTGTCATAGAAATAGACGTATCTATCCAGTATGCCTTGACTGTCACTGTGTGAAAGCTCAGAGAGCAATCCTGTGTCGTTATAGGAATACTTTGAGCTAGTTCCATTTGAGAACGCCTTTTCTGCAAGGCGACTGTTTTCGTCGTAGGCATAACTGACTTGCTGGTTGCCGTCAGTGAGTGTTTTGAGGCGCAAGGCATCGTCATAGTGGTAGTCTACGGTTTTGCCGTCTGGGTAGGTGATGGAGGCTCTCTCACCTGAAGGTCCATAGGCATACTCGACCTTGTTGCCTGCGTGGTCAAGTACTTCTCTTGCTCTTCCTGCCTCGTCAAGATCTATGCTTGTGGTACCGAGCCAGTCTTTTATCTCGGTCAGCTGCCTGAGGGAATTGTAAGAAAATAGTACGCTTTTGCCGTCTGCGTAGGCTACTTCTGCAAGCTGTCCTGTTTTGTCATAGGCGTATTTGGTGAGGAGTCCTTCTTTGTCTGTTTTGGAGCTCAGGTGACCGGAGTCGTTATAGGTGAATAGCTCACTGTTTCCAAGTGAGTCTGTGGTTTTCTCGACTTGCCCGAGTGCGTCTCTATCATATCTGGTGGTGTGAATCTGGGCGTTTTGGCGGTTTATTTCTTGAGCTTCGTAGAGCTCAGCTTCAGACAAGCTTGCCTGGGGTAGCTCTCCAAGCTGCTCTACCACGGTGAGGTTGCCAAGCTTATCGTAGCTGTACCTTGAGAGGTATCCGAGGGCATCGGTAACTGAAGTCAAGTTGCCAGTGGGCGAGTAGGTGTACTTAGTGGTGTTGCCGCATCCGTCAGTGACAGAGATTACATTACCCATGGCATCATAGCTATAGGAATTGGCATGTCCGCAGTTACTGGTGATTCCTACAATCTGGTTTAGGCAGTCGTACTCATAGAACAGGGTGTAGCCATCTTGCGTGCTTCTGGTCAAGAGATTCTTGTTTTCGTCATAGGTGTATTTCACACTTCTGCCATCTGGAAAGAATTGCGCCTTGAGCAAGCCTCCTGGGAAGTACTCATGAGTAAGCGTTCTACCTTTTGTATCAGTTATCTCATGGATCTGGCCAAGTGGTGTATAGGTATAGCTCGTCTTTTGCCCTGAAGGGTCAGTTTTCAGTGTCATCTGCCCGGTTAAGTCATAGTCAAAGAGACTATCGTGTCCAAGAGCATTGGTCACCTTGATTACTTGACCGAACTTATTGTATTTGAGAGTAGTCTTTGCGCCAGTTGGCTCTACTATTTCATTTACCCTGTTAAGCGCATCATAGGAAAGAGAGGTCTTTTGTCCTTCTGGTCCCAGTAGCTCTGTTTTGTTACCGCAAGGGTCATAGGCATATCTGACTGTTGCACTTTTGGCGTTTGTTGCGCACTCGAGCCTGTTCAGTTTGTTGTATTCAAAAAGAGAAGTATTACCGAGGGCATCAGTTAGCTTTGAGATGTTTTGCATTGAGTCATACTCAAGTGTGGTCTCAGCTCCTTCTTGATTGATGAGCTTGCTCGGTTTTCCTGCTTTGTTGTATTCCCATGAAATGACAGAGCCATCAAAGTCTACTATCTTGGTGACTTTGCCACTTGCATTGTATTCGTAGGAGCGCTCTCGGCCTTTTGCGTTAGTGACCTTGGTGATATCTCCTCGTGTGTTGTAGGCGAACTCTGTTTTGTTTCCCTTTGCGTCTATTGTCTTTGTGGGGCGATTGAGCTCATCGTAGGAGTACGAGGTTATTGTGGCTGGCTCAGCTACACTGAGGATGTTTCCACGCTCATCATAGGTGATGTGCACCTCGCTTGAGTCTGGGTGCATTATGGTAGACGCCTGGCCTCTGTCGTTGTATTCAAGCTTGATAGCTCTATCGAGGGCATCGGCAATCTTTGTGGCGTTACCTTTGTTGTCATAGGTAGTCGTTAGGGTAACCGTTTCATCGAGGCGCACCTTGGTCGGCTTGTTCAGATGGTTGTATTCAATGCGAAGAATCTCACCCAGAGGATTTACCGATCTAATCAAGTTACCTCTTCTGTCATAGGCAAACTTGGTGGCATTACCGCGCTTGTCGGTATGCTTGGTACGCAGATTCTTGTCGTTGTATTCATATTTGTCAGAGCCGTCTGTATAGATTGTCTCTATGCTTCTGAACTCATCATCGTGGATGTAGATGACTTCGTTTCCGTTTTGTTCGGTGAGAGTCAGTTTGTTTTCTTCATCATCGTAGAAGTAGGAGATAGTGCCGCCGTCAGCTAGCACCTGCTCTTTCATGCGATTGTATTCGTCGTAGGTGTTAGAGAGGGTATCTATCCCAAGGGGGTTGGTGATCTTTGCAAGCTTGTTATGTTCGTCATATGAAAAACGGTGACAAGCGCCACTCTCGTCCGTAACACAGGTGAGGTTACCTTCCGTGTAGTTGAGGGATATGGCTCTGCCAGACAAGTCTCTTACCTGGATAAGCTTATCTTCTTCATAAGTAAAGAAGAACGCAGTGCCTGAGTTGCTTTCAGCCTTTTCTATCCTTCCGTCTTCTGTGTAGCTGAGTTTAAGGTAGTTGGAGTTCCTGTCTTCTTTCCTGAGCATTGCTCCCTTGGCACTGAAGCTGTACCTGAGACCTTCGCGACTTGCGTATACCAAGGTATCGTCTCTGGTAAAGAGGTGGTTATCAAGTCCTTGACCTTGGTGGTAGCTACCACTTCCATCCTTGATGAAAAACTCACGCCTGCCGTCTTCAAATATGAGGGCGGCCTTGTTTTCTTCTAACTGAACTGAAACGGCAAGGTTATGCATCCAGCCAGATCCCAGTCCATGCTCAGCTTCATCTCCTGCGTTATAAAACATCTTGAAGGAAAGAGGCATGAGTCCCTTTGTCTTCAAGAACTCCTTTTCGTAGACGAAGTTACCGGTAGCCATATTAACGGGGTCGCCTCCGTAAGCACAGCTATTGAAGTTAAGACCAAGGAGCTTTGCGAGGAGCTCTGCAAGCGACATAGACTTTGCCAGAGCTTCAAAGGCACCAACACCTAGTCGCTTAAACAGCTCTAAGTAAATGCCTGAAAAACCAGCCCAGTCCTCAGGCTCCACGATACCTAAGGAGCCTTGTAAGACCATACTCTCAAGTTCTGCGATACCTTGGGCATATGACTCTGCGGCACCAGAAAGTCCTCTGAGCTTACTTTGATTGCTCTCTGCCTCAGAGATTATGCTGTCAATACTTGAGAACAGAGAAAGGCTCGAGTGCCCGAGCCTGGAGTTATCGTTTTTGAGGGCGGCAAGCCCTTGCTTGTAGTTTTCATACTCATCAATAATCCTTTGTGAAGAGATACACACCTCTTCTTTTTCCCTGAGTGAAAGCGAGAGCAGCTCTGCTGAACCTTCCCACCCCCCGCCAAAGATAACACCAAAACCTGAAGCTTCCTGGTCAAGTACTGAAGCTCTTTGGTATACGGCATAAAGGAGCTCTCTTGCCACCGTCAGATTTTGTTTAAAGGTCTTAAAGCCCGTGTCCCAGTTGTCAGTGTTTCTTGAAAACTGGTTTGCCGCCTTTCCCTTCCAAGAAGTATCGAGAAGTTCTCTGTTTGCCTTGATAAGCCCCTCTGATGTGTCTTCTATCTCCAAGAGAGCCTCATCAAGCTTTGTGAGGGCATTTTCAAGGTCAGGTATATTGAGCTGGAAGTCCATGGAGGCAGCCCCTCTTCTTAATTGCTGTTTTGGGTATTATGGAAGCTTTTGTCTTGTGTTTTGAAAGATGAAAGGCTCAGTTTCAGTCTTGTTATCTCACCTGTAACAGCACTGTGCAAAGAAGATGTTTTGCTCGCAGTGCTTGTATGTAATCGGGAGATGCTATCAGCAGCAGTGGCTATGTTGTTTGGTGTGGCTGTACTTGCTACAGAGCCAGAAAGTAAAGCAAGGCTTGCTGTTTGAGCAGAGTCCTTTTGTGCGAGAGTGCCGATCTGGTTAAGCATTGAGCTTAAGGTGGCAATGTCTTGTTCTATCAAACGGATGCTTTTGCAGTAACAGGGCATTTGAGTCTCCTCTGCTCATTTATGACTTTTAGCTATGTTTTCATCAACCTGAGAAAAGCTCTCAAGAGCCGCCTTTGTCTGGGTGATTGAAGTGGTAGCCATGAATAATCCTATGAGGTTTTGTTCCAGGATCTTTTGAGATGTCTGGCTAAAGTGCTCACCTCCAGCACCCTTCCATGACATGGCTAGTCTTTCAAATGACGGCTGTAAATCATTGTAGATTGCACGAAGGGAGCTCTCTGCGTTTTTTTGCTTTTGGATTGCTCGCATAAAGCCAGCAGTATTGGTTTGGATTTTCATCTGTACTCCAAGCTGTAGCTGCTCATATCTCCTTTGTCGTTGCAGCCCTCAAAGATCAAAGACTTATTAACTTGTAAGATTAAGTAGTGATTGTACCATAGTGGTGTGAGGTCGCAAGGAGTGATTTGTGGGGGAAGTGGCGCTTGGTGGGATTCCGCTGGTGGGGCGTGTGTCGCTTCTTTGGCCCAACTAGATACGTCAGCCCAATGTGCCCTGAGGATACCAAGGAACGATGAATCCAAAGAAGCTGGCAGAAAGCGAGAAAACAGCCATAGCAGCCAAGGCGGCGAGCAGGCAGAGCGCCACCAGAACTGCGCGGCGAGGCGCGGGGGTAGCGGGCGTCCAGAGCTTTGTGGTGGAGACAAGAAGCAGCAACACAAAGGTTACAGCAAGCCAGAGGCTTGCGAGTGATATCAGCGGGCCTGCGATTCCCCAGTAAGGGTAGCCCAGATAGAAGAGTGCTCCTGCGGCGGCACTTATCAGCAGTACGGCTGTAAGCCAAGCTGGGGTGCTAATGGCACGCTGGCTTTGGCTGGAGCGCGGCAAGATAGACACAAGCCCTCCGCTTGCAATGATACCCAGGCCCATGCCGCTGAGATACCCGGTTATATAGCGGTTGAGATTAGTGGTTTCAAACAAGCCTGCATAAGACCCTCCCCCATCAATGGACATGGGTATTACGAGGACAACTCCAACAACGATTGCCCATTTCTGCCTTGCTGCCTTTGACTCTGAGCGCCGAGAGTATACCAAGGCCGCAACAACGAGCGTAATGATTAAGCCCAGGTAAATACCCGTGCATCTTGCGCACACACAAAAGAACAGCTCGCCAACCTCAAGGCTTCGCTCCGAGTACTGGTGGCAAAACCCGTGACCAAAAAAGTTCAGGATCTGTTGAAGAACCTCATACATAGCTGCCTACGATAACACACAAGTGAGAATTCGAGGCAAAAGGCTTTAACAAAGGCTCGGTCGACGGGTGTCGGCCGGGCCTTTGGTTGTGCCTTGTCAAATGTTGAGCAAGGTCAAACGAGATTCTTCTTACACACCTTGGAGTGCCTGCTGCCCGCCAGACTTTCCTTTTATCATCCCAAGTGCAAAGGAGAGAATTGTGGCTGCAAAGATACCAGCATGCCCAATGGTCCACGCATCTACCATGATCATCGGTGCAGACATATTTTGAGTGAGTATAAATAGCACCACTGCTCCTGCGCCAGCAACGAGGCTGATGACCCCGAAGGCCCAGTTCCTGGGACCACGCTTCTTAGTGCCTGCCCCAGAATCTTTGTTACGTCCAGCCACCAACGCTACGAGGAGGATTAGTGCCATCAGGGCTCCCAGGGCTGCAAGAAGCAGATTCACCAATGCCCATGAGCCCGCAAACACTTCGTCCTTTGCAACCGGGTCGTCAATAATTGGTTGTGTTGGCGTTGTTGGAGGCGTTGTAGGCGTTGGGGTGGGGGTTATTGTTGTGGTAACCGGTGTCTCAGCGGCAGGTTCCTCAGTCGCTGGCGTGGCAACGGTAGTCGTGGCCAGAGCTGCAACAACAGCTGTGGTTGTGGTTGTGGTTGTGGTTCCTGCGCCATCGCCGGTGTCGGTGCCACCGCCTGTTCCATTGCCCGAGCCGTCACCGGGATCATCACCTGAAGTGTCTAGAGCCCACTGGGCGTAGAGCGTTAGATTGCCAACGGTGTTGTAGAGCACGTTCATTCCGTCAGCAAATGGCATGCCACTTCCATCGGCAACGGTGTTCCATCCAACAAAGATGTAACCATCTAGCGCAAATAAGTATGGATCCAGCGTTACAAAGGCATCGAAGACAGCTGGGGTATCAGCCATCACGCCCGCACCGCCGTTTGCTGAATAGATGATGTAGTAGGTGATTGGCGTCCATTGAGCAATAAGGACCAGGTCGCTGTCAAGGAGGTAAGGGTCAAATGTCCTACCACTAGCATAGACACCGCCAGCAGCATCCTCCCAGTGTGAGAAGGCGTAACCGTCTCTTGCAAAACCATTGGGAGCCAGCGCTACATTAGTGTTGAAAGTGACTAGGGTGTTAGCCATCGTGCCCGTACCGCCGTTTGCATCGTAGATGATGACATAGTTATTGGGCTCCCACTGCGCGTAGAGCGTCAAGTTGCCGGGAATTAAATACCTGAAGACCTGTCCGTCCGGAATGCTCAAACCAAATCCGCTTGGAAAGAGGCTCCAGCCAGTGAAGGTCCAGCCGGGCCTATTAAAGGAGTTCTGACCGAGAGTAACGATGGTGTTAAAGTTTACTGTCTGGTCAGCCGTGCCACCAAAGCCATCGTTTGAGTTAAAGGTAATCGTGTAATCAGCAACACTCCATATGGCATAGAGCGTCAGGGGCCCTTCTATGGTGTAGAGGAAGGTTTCTCTGTTGTCATATCCGGTGCCACTTCCATCAGGAGAGGTATTCCATTCAACAAAGCTGTACCCAAGGTTGACAAAAGTATTAGTCCGCAAGGTTACATTACTGTTATAAGTAGCCAATGTAGGAAGCATGTAGCCAAAACCGCCATTGGGTAAGTAGGTGATGTTGTAGGTGCTGGGAGTCCACTTTGCCCAGACGGACTCCATTGTCACAGATGGGTTGCCGTTTGCCAGTTGGGCATAGGTCATTCCCGGCACAGCCTCAATGCCACTTTGGGTGAACCATCCGCCAAAGGTATATCCAGGTCTCACAGGATCAGCTGGAACCGGAATCTGCTGATTCCAGGTAACCCCGGTCCATCCTAAGTAGACATTACTGTTGTCCATGTAGGCAACTTGATAAATGAAGTCTAGCTCCCACTGCGCCGTAAGCGTGTTGGTATAGTTGACTCTGTTTTGACTGAAGTCCCAATAATTGTATGATGCCATCCACCCGAGGAAGGTATAGCCGTCCCTGGTTGGCTGTGGAGTTGGTTCATCCAACAAGCTGCCGGCTGGCGCCTCTACTATCCAGGAGGCAGGGTTTCCGTTGTACTCCCCTCCATTGGGATCGAAGGTCACAATCCATATGCGCGTCCACTGGGCTATGAGTGTGTTGTGATGGTTAACGTAGTGCCCAGCGAAGTTCCAAAACGTGCCCGATACTGCCGTCTTCCATCCATCAAACCTGTAGCCATCCTTGGTTGGCGGTGGCGCTGGTTCAGTCAGCAAACTGCCAGAAGGTACCACTACGGCCCAGTCAGCAGTGCTTCCATTATAGGTTCCACCGTCAAGCACAAATTCCACAGTCCACACACGCTCCCACTGTGCTGTGAGGGTATTGTGGCCATTAACAAAGTGTCCGTCAAAGTTCCATATAATGCCGTTTACTTCCTTCCAGCCGAGGAACTTGTAGCCGTCTTTTGTCGGCGCTGGCGCTGGTTCTACCAGCAAGCTGGGGGCTGGTACAGGTATAGTCCAGTCAGCAGTGCTTCCGTTATAGGTTCCACCGTCGAGCACGAAGGTGATGTTGTAGTAAATCGTACTGACTACAGGCTCCCATTGAGCATAGAGAGTCACATTACCAAGGTCTGCCAGTGTGGCGCCCGGGGCATATGTAGTACCCGAGCCGTCAGCTTCAGTGTTCCAGCCGATGAAATCAAAGCCGGGGTTATCAAAATCATTATCCTGAGCCAATACAGTTTCGTTGTTAGGGCTGGCTGGCCCAAAGAAGAGATAAGGGTATTGATAGCTTAGGCTGCCATCGGCAAGCGCGCCACTGTTGCCGTCATAAGTAATGGTGCTGATGAAGTTAAAGGGGTTCATTCCAAAGTCAAGCACAAAACTATGCGTGTACATTGTGCCGCGCCAGAAAAAAGTCATACTTGCGTTGCGTGGATTAGCCCTGTCTGCCAGCAGCGTGATTACGTTACCTGCTTGTGCAGGATTGACAATCCAACCGTTAGACTGCATCCGCACAGTGGAAATACCTTCGGGCACGGTTACGTTCCAGAATGGCTCAACTATATAGAGCCACAGTTCGTCTTCAGCTACATCGGGGTTAAAGGTGCGCAGAGCAGGCGAAAAAATGATTGGGTGGAATCCGCTTTTAACTAGCTGCGCTGAGTAGTCTCTGCCGTTGTCGAAGACTTTGTAAAGATGCTGAGCACCACCGGCTACAGGAGCAGGAGGACCAAACACCCAGTCTGCCTGCCTGATACCAATATTGCAGTCAGCGTTGACACCAAAAACCCTCAGGGTGATTATGGGAACGTCAAGGGTGCACGGTCCCTGGTTAAGAACCAGTTGCGACCAGTCATCAGATGGAGTCGTCTGCACATCAGTAAACACATAAGTCATAGCACCTGCAGCGCCGACACCACCCTTTGTCACGCGAACTGTGGTTGGGCCGGAGGTAGCTGCATGGTTACTGGGGATGGTAAAGGTGCAAGTATCGTCTGCAACGCCAACTGTCACCCAGCCTGCAACAAACGTGTAATACTGCACCGTGACACCTGCAACTCCTGGGAAGTTGACGGTTATCACTTGACCAACAGACTCCCACTGGGCAATCAGCACCACGTCTGTTGAAGTCATTGGGAAGATGTCGCCTGCTTGATAGAGATAGCCCGAAGCATCGCCATCGATAATCCAACCTTTGAAGGCGTAGCCGGGGTTACCAAAATCACAATCGAGCACTACCACATCCTCGGTGTAGGGGTTACCTACACCAAAGAAAAGGTAGGGGTTGTTGGGGTCGGAATAAGATGTGCTGTTATCGGCAAGTTCGCCACCGTTACCCTCATAAGTTACGGTTCCGAAGAAATTGAAGGGATTGGTGCCATTCAGCAAGAAATCAACATTGTAGTTATTGCCACGCCAATCAAAGGTCATGTTGGCAGTTTGGATGCCACCGACGCCCCAGAAGTCAGCGAGGAGCAAGATTCTATCACCAGCATTGGCACCCCTGGGTGAGATCCAATCATTAGACTGCATCCACACGTTGGCAATGCCATCAGGAACGGTCACCCACAGGAAGGTGGGAGGTGCAAAGAATATTTCGCGTCCTGCAGCTACGCCAGGAAGCTCAATAATGTGGAATCCTGGTATCCACAGCTGCACCGTGTAGTCTACGCCGTTATCAAACACGTAGAACACGTTGGGATTACCCGGTGAAGCAGGCGAGCTTCCAGGCGTTCCATTGCCATAAATCCAGTCGCCCTGTGAAAGCCCCAAATCACAGTCAGCCGCAATGCCTCGGACGGTAATCGTGCTCACGGGGATATCTATCACAGTGATGAAATTGGCCGTGAGGTCAATGCCATCCTTCTGGGAAGTGTTGCCATTCTTCTTAACCAATATAGAGGTAACGTCACTCGGAAGGGTGATTAAGCCGGTGCTGTCGTTGAAGATGCCCGGGTAGGTTGCCCAGCCGATTGTTGGGCTGTAATACTCAAGGGTCACACCTTGCATGCCCGGGAAGTTAACGACAGTCAGTCCTTTTGCATCAAAGGGATTTGAGCCATCAAGCATGAAGTTTAGATTGTAATCATTGCCCCCATACTTGAAGTAGATATATGCAGGCTGCGGATTATTGTAATCCCTAAGCAAGGTGAGCATATCGCCGTCCAGTGTGGGAACGATAGTTGAATTAGCCCAGCTGTTGGAACCGAGCCGAACATCCTCAACGCCTGCAGGAACAGCAATCCGGTAGAAATTAGTACTATACACTTGGTAAGTTGCTCCCGCAGCTACTAGCGTTTGGTGAGTCGCAGGCCATTCAGCAGTAATGTTGATGGGGTAATACCCGTCTCTGTCTATGGTCACAACATAGGCAGCGCCGTTGTCAAACAACGTAAAGTAGTTCACTTCACCAACGGTAGCGGGCGAGACGTGATATGCCCAGCCGCTTCCAAACTGGGTAACACCGAGTCTACACGCTGACGAAATACCAAAGACGCCGAGCTTGGTTGTAGGCACGGTAAGATTGAGAGTGTCGCCAACGACGTTACCGTAGTCAAGGTCAAAACCTGAGAACGTATAGGTCATGCTGTTCTTTAAGACTGTGACATTAATGAGGTCTATCGTGGGAACTCCCGCTACTTCTACAACGGGAACATCGAAGTTGGCTGATCCGTTTGCACCGGTAACAATCGCATTCTGCCAATCACCATCAAAGTGAGCGTTGATTGTCACGTTATCAAACCCGGAGAAGTTGACCGTTACTGTAACATAATCACCAGACGTTGCCAGCGGAGTAACGAAACCTCCTGGTGCATTCGCGTCCAGACCCACCACCTCCACCGTTGGAGTGCCCGGCAAGAGTAAGTCTCTTGTGAGATTAATCTCACCGATTGCAGCCGTAGGCTCTGGGGCAGCTGCCTGAGGCACGCCTGCTTCTCCCGCTCCTTCAGAGTCATCTTGCGCTTCTTCAGTTTGCGCAATCTCTTCTGACTCCTCGCCAAAAGCAAACTTGGTGTCTTGAAACGCATTGAGTGGAATCATGGTTATTACCAACAGTGCTGTCAGCAAAACGCATAACAACCTGATTCCTAGTTTTGACGACATGCGAGTCGCCACCGTTATGCTTGATTTACCAGTGTCAAACATAGTCTTTCCCCTTCCATCTTCCTCAAGACCCTGGTTATCCCGTTTTGGATCTTGAATCACTACCACACCTAATAACTTCCCTCGCCCGCTCAAATCTCTTCATTGAGACAACAAGTTGCCGTTAGCATTTCTACTGAAACGGCTCACCTTGCCCCCTTTTAATATTCAGCTGTCAAATAGAGTTACCAATACCTACCTCATTTTCATTGGCCCATTTTAATTAGACCCATGCTCATTATAAGCTAATTTGTCAGAAAAAACACAGTATTTGCGCTCAATGGTGTTTTTTGTGTGGTTTTTGTGTGTTTTCTCTTGCCTTTCCATTTTCTTTATGCTTCACCCGTTTCTACTTGGACAGAAATGCCTTTAGCAGCACCTTGTTGCTTCTGCCCTATATAAGTAAGGTCATAAAAAAGCCGGCTTTATTGCAGTTGTGAGCAAATTTCTTTCATTTTCTCCGTAAACGGTTGCTTGAGTGAACTCAAGCTGAAGTTGAGGCCAGCCATGAAATCTACGGGGGAAATCCACTAAAATAGTGACTTGCCGATAGCTGTTGAGAGTATGACGAGTCATAGTAGAACAGGCTTTTTATGCAGGATTTTGATGTCATTATCATAGGCGCAGGACTGATGGGTAGCTTTACTGCCAAACACCTTGCCTCTCGTGGTTATAGGATAGCCGTGCTGGAGCGTGAAAACGATGTGAGCATGGGTATCTCGCGCGCTAATACCGCTATTGTTTACGCGGGTTATGACATGAAACCTGGCACGCTCAAGGCACGACTTACCGTAAGTGGCAATGCCGCCTTTGGAGACTTGTGCAAAGAGCTGGGTGTTCCCTTTGAGCGCACCGGTTCATTGATGCTTGCAGCAGGACCTCGCGGACAAAAAGTGTTAGAAGATAAGCTGCAACAGGGGCTAAAGAACAACGTACCTGCACTTCGTCTGCTTGAGGCTTTAGAATTGCAGTCTCTGAATCCGGGCGTATCTTCTGCTGTTTCTGCGGCACTTTACGCGCCCACTACGGGCACGGTTAACCCCTGGCAGCTTTGCCTTGCTGCTGCGCGCAGCGCCAAGCAACAGGGGGCTTCTTTTTTCTTTGAACATGAGGTGGTAGCAATAGAGCCTGGTTTTATTGTGACTTGCTTAAATGGCAGTGTCTTTGGCGCACCGGTTGTTGTCAACTGCGCCGGGATTGAAGCTGACCTGGTGAGTGAGCTGGTAGCGCCGGTTAGCTTTAGGCTCTCTCTTTCAAGTGGAAGCTATGTGATGCTTGATGAAGGTGCATCTGCTAGCTTGCCGCTTTCGCAAGTAGTTTTCTTTGAGCCAGAGATTAGGGGCAAAGGAGCCACCTTTGTTCCCACAACAGACGGCACGCTTTTGTTGGGCCCCTCTGAGGATGACGTGGAGCAGGCTAGTTGCGAACCGGGTTATCCCACCGAGCATGCCGGGCTGGAGTTTGTTCGCTCTCAGAGCCTTGCGGTGTTTCCTGAGTTGCCCCTTGATCAGACGATTCGCAGCTTTGGCACCTTGAGGCCCTCAATCCATTGGGCAGAGTCTGCTGCTGACGGCAGCGTAAACGTAAGCGCTGAGAGCATCCATGACTTTTATATTGCCTGGGCTGAGGGGTGCCCGGGCTTTTTGAACGTTGCCGGCATCAAAACCCCGGGCCTCACCTGCGCCGACGGCATAGGTGCCTATGTGGCTGATATGGTACAGGAGGGACGGGGCTTGGTGTGGTACAGGAGGGACGGGGTTGGTGTACCACTTTTTGCCGAGGCAAAAAGTGGTACACCAACCCCGTCCCTCCTGTACCACCCAGTGACTTTGCGCTCTGACTCCGAGATACTCTGCCGGTGCAGGCAGGTTACCTACGGTGAAGCTCGAGCTGCCATTAGAGCAGAGCTGGGGGCGCGAAGCGTTGATGGGCTCAAGCGACGCGTAGGCTGCGGCCTTGGGCGCTGCCAAAGCGGTTTTTGCATGGACCGCGTCATGCTGCTCTTGGCTGAAGAACTGGGTTGCAAGCCCACCGACATCATCAAAGATCGCAGTGGGTCATGGATAGCGCGCGAACGTGGTACAGGAGGGACGGGGTTAGGTGTACCACTTTTTGCCAAGGCAAAAAGTGGTACACCTAACCCCGTCCCTCCTGTACCACTTCCACGTCTCTTGATAGTAGGCGCTGGAGCGGCGGGTTTAGCTGCTGCCAGTGCAGCAAACGAGGCGGGTATTGCGGCCGAGGATATCTTGCTTGTTGACCGGCTTGATGCAACTGGGGGCATTCTTAACCAGTGTACTCATCGTGGCTTTGGCAACAAAGAGCACGGAGGCACGCTTTCCGGACAGGAGTTCCTCGCAACCATATACAGTAAGTTTAGCAAGCGCAATATTCCTACGCTGCTCAATACTATGGTTACCTCCATCTCTCCAACACGTTCTGTAAGCCTCGCCACACCTGAAGGCCTCCGCACGCTTGAGCCAGAGGCCATTGTCTTTGCCACCGGGTGCCGAGAGCGCCCCATTGGTACTTTGCCCATTGCGGGCACGAGACCCAGCGGCATCTTTACCGCCGGCGCAGCCCAGCGCATGGTTAACCTTCTAGGCTGGGACATTGGCGAACGCATCGTCATCTTAGGCAGCGGAGACGTAGGCATGGTCATGGCAGAAACCCTCTCCCAACAGGGCAAGCAAGTCCTGGCCCTCGTAGAGCAGGCAGCCGACGCTACCGGTCTCAAAGCCAACCGCGAACGCTATGTAGACGCCAACAACATTCCGCTCATAACCAACAGCACCATCACCCGCGTGTATGGACATCGCCGCATTGAGGGCGTTGCAGTGGAACAGAGGGACGGGGTAGGAGTGGAACAGAGGGACGGGGTTGGTGTCCCAGATTGGTACAGGAGGGACGGGGTTGGTGTACCACTTTTTGTTCCAAAAAGTGGTACACCAACCCCGTCCCTCCTGTACCAATCTGGGACACCAACCCCGTCCCTCTGTTCCACTCCTACCCCGTCCCTCTGTTCCACTGCGCCACAGTACCTGGCATGCGACACACTTATAGTAAGCGTTGGCCTCATCCCTGAAACCGATTTGCTGCGCGAGCTCTTACACGAGAACCCTTCTCCCCCCTGGCTCTTCTTAGCCGGCAACGCCCGACGTGTACACAGCTACATAGAAGGCGTAGTCTCAGACGGCCAAACCGCCGGCACCCAAGCCGCTCAGTACCTTGGCAGCTATTAATACACAAAGGTTGCGGAGTTTCCTACTAATCTTATGTGTGTGTAGCTTTGTGTTTGTTTGCGTTTGTCCTTGGCGGCTTTGAGGTGGTGATAGGGTGAGAACTTATTGGTGTAGTTGGTGCCTCTTTGTAGGGCCTCTTGGGAGACGCCTTTGCGTTTGATGCCTACGTTGTTGTCTGCTGAGGCCTCCCATTTGAGCTCGTAGTAATTTGGGTTGCCCTTGCTCAATATGGAGGGGATGCCTACGGCCGCGAGGTATGCAAGGGGGCCAATTTTCCAGAAATCCAGGAAGTGCCCGTATTCATGCTTAACAATCAGCTGGTGACTTTCGTTGTTTGGGTCTAGCCCACGCTGTATGAACAGCATGCCAAAGCTGAAAGACCGGTTATCAACGCTGAAGCGTATGACTGGCGCTCCTCTGTAGGCAGAGAAGTAATGGGATTCAAGAACCACTTTTGGGCTGTTATTGAACAGCTTGAAATTGTTGAGATCCGTTTTGACCATCTGAGTGATTGTTTGAGTGCCTCTCATTATTGGCTCCATCATTGAGCTATGAAGAGTTGGCCGGTTACGGCAAAGAAGGTCAAAACAACAACGCCGAGGGCTATGCGATACCAGCCAAAGACCTCAAAGCTGTGGTTGCGAATGTATCCCAGGAGAAACTTGATAGCAAGAATGCTCACAACAAACGCCACGATTATCCCCACCACAAAAACGCCCCACTCGGTGGTGGTGACTGTTACGCTGTCCAAAACAAAGGCTTTGACTACCTTGAGCAAGCTCCACCCAAACATGATGGGAATGGCGAGAAAGAATGAAAACTCCGCAGCAGCAGAGCGGCTGACCCCAAGGATTCTGGCGCCGAGAATAGTAGCGCCGCTGCGCGAGGTGCCGGGGACGATAGCCAGAGCCTGGAACAAGCCAATGAAAAATGCACGCTTAAATTCCAACTGGTCAACATCGGTTATCTCGTCAATGCTCTGGTTTTTAGTTTTGGCAGGGGCCTCAGTTTGAGTGGGTTGTAGTGCCGAGTAAAGCTTTGCTTCGCCCTGCTCGGCTGCCCGAGCTTCAATTGCCTCAGGAGAGTGTTTTCCTAGTGACTCATGGGGACGGGGAAGTGACTCATGAGTCACTTGTCTGCCCTTTACGCGCTCAACCACAATGAAGGCAATGCCGTAAACAATCAGCGCTATGGCAACGGTGATGGCGTTGTGGAAATTCTCAGTGAAAAAATCATCAAGCAGCAATCCAATACAAGCCGCCGGAATACTGGCAACAACCACTTTGAGCCAGAGCACCCAGGTTCGCTTGCGCTCCTCTTTGCTTTTTGAGGGCGCAAAGGGGTTCAGTTTTTTGTGAAAGAGAAAAAATACGGCAAGGATGGCTCCCAGCTGAATGACCACTAAGAAAACTTCCCAAAACTCCTGCGAGACGTTGAGTTGGATAAACTCGTCAGCAAGGATCATATGCCCGGTAGACGAAATGGGCAGCCATTCCGTGATACCTTCGATGATGCCGATAACAACAGCTTTGAGAAGTTCTATTAAGTCCACAGAGTCTCCTGCGCCTTTAAGCCCTTAGAGTAGGTTCTGCACCAATCGGCTACACCAAACGCGCAGAACAACACTGTTGGATTATAGCGCCATTTTCTCTTTGTAGACCTTGAGTATGTCCTTGTACACATTATTGGAGGTGGCAAGGATTTGCGTTGCCAGTATGGCAGCGTTCTTGGAGCCATTGATGGCTACGCAGGCTACTGGCACGCCGGTGGGCATTTGCACCATAGAAAGCAGGCTGTCGAGGCCGCCCAGGTCGCTCGTTTTCATGGGAACGCTGATAACCGGCAGCGTGGTGTTGGCTGCTACTACGCCCGCCAAGTGAGCGGCTTTGCCCGCTGCGGCGATGATGACTTTTAAGCCTCGCTCGTCGGCGGTGGTTGCCCACTCATGCACCTGTGCGGGGTTGCGATGCGCGCTGGCTACGAGCATTTCATAAGCCACATTAAACTCATCAAGCTGATCGGCGCATCCTTGCATAACGTCCATGTCGCTCTTTGATCCCATGATAATTCCAACAATTGGTTCTCTCATTTTTCCTCCAAAGTTTTAGTTGTGCGGTCTGGTGCCAAGGTCTCATCACAAACAGGTTGTGATACAGAAAACCCCTGACTTAACAAGGGTTTTCGGAGATGGCGGTGGTGCGCCGTGAGGGATTCGAACCCCCGACGCCCCGGTTCGTAGCCGGGTCCTCTATCCTGCTGAGGTAACGGCGCAAGGCGTACCATTATAACCCAAAATGTGTCCCGGGAATCACTCAATTTCTGGGATGACTTTGCCTTTTGTTTCTACGCCGAGAATGCCTACTACCAGGGCAACCACGATGAATACTCCGGTGAGCAGCACAAACACTAACTCAAAACCATACTCTGGTCCAACAAAGGCGTACACCACCGGCACTATCATGGGAGCAATGAAGGCGCCCACGCGGCCAAAGGCAGAGGCTGAGCCGGCGCCCGTTGTTCTGATGGCGGTGGGATAGAGCTCAGGCGTGTAGGAATACACGCAGCCCCAGGTTCCCAGGGCAAAGAAGTAGAGCAGGCAGCCAGACAAAATAACAAGGGGAAGGCTGTCCGCGTGACCAAAGAACCATGCCGCGCACGCCGTGCCAACCAGGAAGATTGTGAGCACACGCTTGCGGCCAATCTTCTCAATCAGCAGCGCCGCGGTAAGATAACCGGGCAGCTGCGCAAAACACATATAGAGAGTGAACTCAAAGCTTCTGACCAGGTCAAAGCCCTGCTCTACCAAAAAGGACGGTGTCCAGAGCACAAAGCCGTAGTAGCCCAAGTTTACGCCAAACCACAGCACCCAAAGCACTATCGTGGACTGACGGTATTCCTTCTTCCAGAGCGTGAGGAAGGCAGTCAGTGGGGAGAGTGGTACAGGAGGGACGGGGTTTGGTGTCCCACTTTCCACAGAAAGTGGTACACCAAACCCCGTCCCTCCTGTACCACTCTGTTCTATTGAGCGCTCCATTTTAGTTACGATCTTGTCAGCCTCATCGAGCCTGCCTTTGCGTTCAAGGAAGCGTGGGGACTCGGGAATCAAAAAGCGCAGGGCCGCGGCAAACAGGGCGGGTACAGCGCCGATGAAAAAGGCAGCTCTCCATCCGTAGAGGGGAATAGCCAGATAGGCTACCAGTGCCGCCAGTATCCATCCCCAGGCCCAAAAGCTCTCAACGATTACCACGTTGCGTCCGCGGTTTTTGAGAGAGGAGAACTCGCTTACGTACGTTGTGATAACCGGCAGCTCTCCGCCGAGACCAATTCCGGTGATGAACCTGAATACCAAAAGCCATTCAAAGCCGGGAGCAAGTCCGCAGAGCAGGCTGCCAAAGCTGAATATCAACAGGGTGACCAGCACTATGGTTCTGCGGCCCCAGCGATCAGCGGCAAGGCCGGAGACCAGGGCACCAAATAGCATGCCCAGCACACCGGAGCTGCCGAGAAGTCCCCTTTGAGCTGTAGTGAGCTCCCAGTCAAGGCCGATTGAGGCAATGACCCCGGCAACCATGCCCTGATCCATAGCATCAAACATCAAACCCAGACCGGCTATGATGATGACCTTTATCAGCAACGGCGTGGCCGGAAGCCGATCTAAACGTTGGGATATACTCATCTAATCCTCAAGCACCCGTCCGTTGGTGGCCAGGGTGACCACGTTCCAGGGGATCATCTTGCCGCTCTTTACCAGCGCGGATTGAACTGCGCCTACTATGCCTGCGCAGCAGGGTACCTCCATGCGCGCCACGGTGATACTTTTGATGTTGTGGCATAAGAGGATTTTGGTGAGCTTTTGGGAGTAATCTTCTCCGTCGAGCTTGGGGCAGCCGATGAGCGTGATGTGACCCTTCATATAGAGGTTATGAAAATCCGCGTTGGCAAAGGCGCAGCAGTCTGCCGCAACGAGCAGCTTGGCGTTATTAAAGAAAGGCGCACCTACCGGAACCAGCTTGATTTGTATGGGCCACTGGGTCAGCTGGCTTACCGGCGTTTTGTGGGCAAGCTCAGCCTCAGCCGGCGCCGCAGCATCACAACAGACAGAGGGACTCGCCAGCACTTGCACCTCGCTGCTTGGGCAGCCGCACGGAAGAGTATCTTCAGCAGCCCCGGCAGTCTCAGGCACCAAACAGCAGGATTCGCCAGCAGCAGCGGACACATCGGCGGCGGACGCAGCCGCAGCATCCGCAGCAGCCCTGTGAGCCAAAACACCTGCTTGATCAAAAGCGGCAGCCTCGCGCTCCTCAAAACTGATAGCTCCGGTGGGACAAACCGGCAAACAATTGCCCAAGCCGTCACAAAAATCGTCTCTCAAGAGCCTTGCCTTACCGTCCACGATACCAATTGCCCCCTCGTGGCATGCCTCAGAGCAGAGTCCGCAGCCATCGCACTTAGTCTCATCTATTATTATGACCCTGCGTAACACCTTTACACCTCTAACCTTGCACGATTTTTCTTCGTTCTAATGTACCATAGATGATGTTGAGAGGAGCACTCATGGATACAATAGATCTATCGGCGAGCAGAGCAAAGCATAAGCGGTCTACCGAAGCCGTGGCTTCGGCGGCAGGGGTCAACCTCAAGGACTGCTACCAATGCGGAAAATGCAGCGCCGGCTGCCCGGTAACGCACGCGATGGACGTGATGCCTCGCGAGGTCATCAGGCTCATGCAACTGGGAGCGTGGGATGAGGTGTTGGATGCCAAAACCCCCTGGCTTTGCGCCAGCTGCATCACCTGCGTAACGCGTTGCCCGCAAGATGTTGACCTCCCCTCTTTAATGGAGGAGGTGAGGCGGGCATCAAAGGCGGCGGGGAATCGCCCGGTTAAAGAAGCAGACGTCTTCAACGACTTGTTCCTCAAAGGCATTTATCAAAGCGGCAAATCCAACGAACTCTACATGATGATGAAGTACAACCTTGCGAGCGGCCACCTGTTTCAAGACATGTTCAACGCGCCGCATCTGATGCTCAAGGGCATGGTTGGCTTTAAGGTCCACGGGGTCAAGGACAAGGCCGACGTGCGAAGAATCATTGACAAGTGCTTGGGAGGTGAGGCTTCATGACCACGGAATTTGCCTATTTTCCGGGTTGCGCATCCTGTTCAACCGGGCTCTCTTATGAGATGTCTACGCAATACCTGTCAAAGCAGATTGGCCTTACGCTTAAGGAGATTCCAGATTGGAACTGCTGCGGGGCATCTGCCGCCCATCTCATCAATCACGACCTGGGTCTGGCGCTGCCAGCACGCAGTCTTGCCATTACCGAAGAAAAGCTGCCCGGCCTTGACGTAGTCGCAACCTGCGCTGCCTGTTTTGCGCGGCTGAAAACCACGCAGCACTACGTCAATCAAAGCCCCAAGAACCGCTCGCACATTGAGGGTCTCATTGAGCGCGAGTACCGTGGCGAGGCTAACGTGTACGGCCTGGTGCAGGTCCTTCACCAAAACGAGGATCTTAAGGAGGCCCTGGTGGCCAATCTTAAGAAGACTCTGGGCGGGCTTAAGGTGGCCTGTTATTACGGCTGCATGCTGGTGAGACCCATTGAGGTGGTTCAGTTTGACGACGAGGAAAACCCGCAGAGCATGGATGACCTCATGCGCCTTGCCGGTGCCGAGCCCGTTGACTGGGCCTTTAAGACCGAGTGCTGCGGAGCTTCGCTGCAGGTGACCTGCCCGGTGACCGGCAAGGTCATGGTGGAGAAGATCCTACACAATGCCCAGGAAAACGGCGCAGAGGTCATTGTGACCGCCTGCCCGCTTTGCCAGCTCAACTTGGACATGCGCGAAAAAGAAGTGAACCGCATGGCGGGCACCAGTTATGACCTACCGGTGTATTACTTTACCGAGCTGCTCTCCATGTGCCTGGGTGCCTCGCCCAAGCAGCTGGGGATTGATAAGCATTATCATCCGGCGGTGGTTTGTGCCGAGAGTTCTCTGAAGGATCCTGTGGTGCCGGAGGCTGAAAGTGATGAGGAGGTGTTAGCATCATGAGCAGAATAGGAGTATTTCTGTGTCACTGCGGCACCAATATCGCGGCTACTGTTGACATGACCCGCTTGGCTGAAGCAACCAAGGAGCTTCCCGGCGTTGTGTATGTTGAGGAGAACAAGTACATGTGCTCTGAGCCGGGGCAGCAGGCGGTAAAGCAAAGTATTATTGATCGTGGCATTGACCGCATAGTCATTGCCTCGTGCTCGCCGCGCATGCATGAGCTCACCTTTAGGAAGATGCTCACCGATACCTCGGTCAATCCCTACATGCTTGAGATTGCCAACATCCGCGAGCAGTGCTCCTGGGTGCACAAAGACAAAGAGGCGGGCACCAAAAAGGCCATTGACCTCGTGCGCATGGCGGTGGCCAAGGTTGACCGCAACGCGCCGCTCTTCACAAGCGAGATTCCCATAACCAAACGCGCGCTGGTCATTGGCGGCGGCATTGCCGGCATCCAGGCGGCGCTTGACATTGCAGACGCGGGCTTTCCCGTGACTCTTGTTGAAAAAGAGCCTTCTATCGGCGGCAAGATGGTGATGCTTGACAAGACCTTTCCCACGATGGACTGCTCGGCCTGTATCTGCGCTCCCAAGATGAATGATGCGGGCGCACATCCCAATATAGAGATCATGAGCCTTTCTGAAGTTGAAGAGGTCACCGGCTACGTAGGCAACTTTACCGTGACTATTCGCCAGAAGGCCAAGTACATCGACTACGACCTCTGCACCGGCTGCGGGCTTTGCGAGCAAAAGTGCCCCTGCAAGGTAACCAGCGAATACGAGCGCGGGCTTGCCCAGCGCAAGGCCGTGTATAAGCCCTTTGCGCAGGCGGTGCCGAGCAAGCCGATTATTGACGCCAAGAACTGCCGCAAGTTCACCGAGGACCGCTGCG
>Ga0123353_10002223_pt1 | contig 24037 bp, 16 predicted proteins | sample TergutLab28metaG_3_FD_92763 | JGI IMG/M metagenome (GOLD analysis project Ga0123353, IMG submission 92763) | Labiotermes labralis P3 segment gut microbial communities from Petit-Saut dam, French Guiana - Lab288 P3 | ecosystem: Host-associated > Arthropoda: Insects > Digestive system > Gut ... | reverse complement strand
CCCAAACCCCAAACCCCAAATTCATACCCACTGCTTTTCAGCTAAAGCCCCGGCATATAGAGCCCAAACGTGTCAAGGGGGTAGTACCCCCCCCCCCCAGCGAATGCACTACCAAGGTCAAAGTCGTACTCCTGAGTAACAAACCGTAAATTATTGTTAAAATAATATTCTCCGACGGATCCAATATAGAATGTTGACGAAAGATTTCGAACAGTTGGTCCCAGGCTTTCTACTCAGTATTCAGAATGCGCTTCACTACAAGCAACTGAAACGGACAGGTTCTCTTTTACTCAGACGTTCCATTCACCTAGTTCTAAACCGTTCAAGAGACATCAACGTCAGACTCAGCGACAAACTCGATATCAGTTCAGTTTGTGGCGCTAGTGGATATTGCCCTATTACAAAACGTTCTTGACAGAAATGGTGCAATGGGCAGCCCTCATGCTTCGTACTCATAAGGTCCCATGTTTGAGTTACAGCCATGCTGATGCTTCGTGGTTCACGAAAGTATCTACAGGCAAATTCCGGAACAGAAGCAAAACGAACTCTACAGCAACTTTCCGCTGCGTCCTTCATAATTCACAATTCATAAACATACAACTGACAGAACATAAAGAAACTAATAAAAGAACTAAAATGAAATGGATGGAAAGAAAGGACGAAAGAAATGCATAACAAAGGAAGGAAAAACGTTCTTATTAATATCCATTCCTGCGATGAGTAACGGAAATAGATGTTATTTGCTTGATCATGGTCGTTCCTCTTTAACAACGTGGGTGTTCATTTGACAAAAGCTATAAGTGGATTCAAAAGGAAGAGTCTTAGCAAACAAAAATTAATTTCTTAATTGAAAGGAAAGTTACGCCGAAGAGAAATCAGTCTCTCTCGGAGGATTCCTGGCGCCAAAACTCCGCAATTGCTTTCATCTTCCAACTGTCATGCTAATATAATATAAAACGGGTTACTAAGTATAATCCAAGTTTCCAAACAAATTACGCGGTTGCCAATATAAAACTGCTCATCAGATATGAAGCGATATTCCGTTCACCGAATTTCAATTTTATTCTGCCGAGTTTTCTTTCATTCTTAATTACATATTCTTCACACAAAACTGTATCGCTCGTTGTTTGGTAAATTTATGCATCATGTGCATTAACAGCGGAAGGATCACCACCAGGAAATAAAGAACGAAAGGCAATAAACAGAACACAAGAAACTAATAACAGAAAAAGAAAGATATATAAAGAAATTAATTTCAAAAAACGCAGGAAAGAAATGTGAAATTCTCACTGCGGGCTCAAAAGCCATAATTTGACTTGCCAAATACATGAAACGTATTGCTAACGTCACGAAGCAATTCAAAACGACTCGGTAGATATTACTTGTTTAGCCGTATACCACTACACGTCTCTTTCCCTCTGCATGCACTTTTTGACACAACTGTACACATTTAAAATCCTCTTTTAACTCCTAGAACCAAAAATGTACATATACGCTCTTGATGGAGGATATGCTATTGTGTTTCATAAATCATTAATATATACCAAAACACACCTAACAATTATTTTATCATAAAAAACAAATTTTGTTATTATATAACTGCTAAATGTTTCGACCCGATCGGGTCATCATCACGTTGTATAAGGAACTAGCTTCCGTTTACTTATTTTTATGTCTGGTGATGGTCCAATTGGGTCTAAACATGTAGCTATTTTATAAAAACAAAATTGGTTATCTGTATCACAGAACAGCTGTGCCAGACTGTAATCTCTCTTGTATTAATGTGGTTGCTTCCTGTCTGTGTTCTGCCGGGTATGGTTGTGATATGGCAGCAAGTGTGTTCCGATATCAAACGTACTGCACATGATTATTAAAGCATTAATCATCACTGCAAAATTCTTCGAGTACTTTCTGCCAATTATACTCGTATTTTTGTCATATGAATTAATTAACCTTCATATGAAACCGCTACTGGCAAGAAGTTAGAGACGTTAACATATCTGTGGTTATCACTGTTACATCAGTAACACCAACACTACCACCATCACCACCACCACCACCCACAATTCAATTCAGTTCTTTATTATAATGTGCAGACACAACAGCCAAAAGGACAATTACACGGACAGCGCAGGAACGTAACAGGAAATACTTGAAATTAACACAGAATATAAACATGTGAAAAATAATGAACCATAATAATAATAATAGTGCAACCTGGTATTTGTCGTTTATTTACGAGTGTATGTGATACTAGCATGGTGGAAAGCTACCCTAGCAGAAAAACTTGATTACAGCAGGTCTTTCCCAGATTTCCCCACTGGATCCTTCGCATATTCGGGTGTTGTGCATTTACCGATATGAGTTATTCATTATGTTACTGTGTCTTACGAAGGATGTCACAATAACTACGACGAAGTATTTAGTACAGACTCTGTGTGTGTGTGTGTGTGTGTGTGTGTGTGTGTGTGTGAGACACTCGTAACGTGTTCTGCAGATGCTCTTGTAATGTTAATTTGACAGCCGTTTGAAGTACCACAAGAACAGTGGGGATGACAGCGATCGAGGATTTCCCTCTCCGTCTACTGCTGCATCCTTCAGCCTCCTCCTGCGTGTCGATCAGCCAAAAGCGCTTGTTGCTAGCGAAGATGATAACGTGCTATCACTAAAAACATTTCTGGTAAACAGAACTGCTAAGCGATTGGAGGTATAAGCACGTAGGTTAACGAAGCATAAAAGCTCGAGAGAAATGGAAGGTATAGTCCATGCGACGTCTTTCCGTGGCACCGGTATAGATACACTCATTCCCGGGAGAAATTATGGAGACTTTATATCCTTTAAGGAAGCTTTTCAGGAGATTATTTCTGTATTTATGGTGAAAGGAAGGTTGGGACAGTACTATAGACCCATCAAGACTTTTACTAGCTCCGAACAAACTGTTATTTCGTCCTAATATTTATATCGGCTCCGTACGTCTCGAAGCAAAGAATTGTCACTAAGTCTGCGATCAGCCGAACGCTAGCGGTGAGGGCACCGCGCAACAAATAGTGTTACTGAGTGCAACCGGGCGTGGTCCTGTTCACTAATGAACACACACCGTGTAACGCTGGACATAATAAGTCTTCCGATTACTCATTCTTGCCTCTGTTGGTCCCTCTGTCCTACCCCTCCCCCCACACCACACACATACTTCAATGATGAAATGTTCAACAAGGGATTTCAATCCAAATTCTTTCCTAATTTACCACACTATTTACAAGACATTCGGTTACACCCATTTGATAATGAGAAAAAGCCTATCAATTTACGTTTCGGTCCAACCCACTGTGGATAGCAAACGCTGTTAGCAACGAACGAATAAATCTGGAACTCGAGGATTATTTTTTTGTTTATTGGTAGTTTAATGACGCCGCCCAAAAATGGAACCAAATGCGTCGAATGGTTGAATTACAGTGTATAATAAATTGCAAAGGCCGCAGAAGGAAGCGATTGTGGCCTACGTTAAGGCACTATCCTGAATTTTCCTGAAGAAACACAAGAAAACCAGTTAAAACTTCAGCCAGGGTAGTAAGTACGGCGACTGAGACTCGACTGGGTCCCTCCCGAGTGCAAGGCTGAACCGTTATCGCTTGAGCCAAATTGTTCGGTGAGTGCCTTACCGCTCATCGCCAAGTTCTGACGGAAATGGAAGAAACGTGACCATAATGGAAGAATATCAAGTCTCTCTATTGGATTTCCAGCAGTCTATCACCCGAGAAGATACCGTGAAGTAGGCAGACCAAAACACAGATGGAAAGAACACCAGCATCTTCAATATCAAGACGAAAAAATCTTATTGCACCTAAATCTTATCGGTTTATTATTATTATTTATTTATTCTGAAGTCACAGCAGTGTAACTGGTTCTCAAAACAGTACCGACTCACTAACCAAGCACTTCTTATTCATTACTCTGCCACATACTTCCTAACTATACAACATATGTTAAGTATTCTGCTTTCTGCATTACAATATATAGAGCAGGGCGAAGACTGATCAGTTTTAAGCTGTCGTGTAATCTGTTTGGAATGATACCCGCTGGTGAGCGGTACCGGCGGTACGGTACAGGGCGTTTGCAGTTGCCGTATTCTTATAAGCTCTTCTGTCAAGTCTGTATATTTCTGGAGCTTCTCGGTGATGGTGCTGCGAAGGTTCTGACTGTTAGCAATTGCTACATCCATTAACTATGCTTCTTTGATGGTTTTATCAAACATACCTACGTCCATCATAATATTATCCTACCATCTACGCCTGGCCCTTCCAAGTGGTCTCTTTGACGGACACACACATGATGAAGCTAATAGCAGCTTTTCGCAATTTTGCAAATGCGCCTAAAATGGAGGTTGATATTTTCTAGTGCTCTATCTTTTGGTGTACAGTTGTATGTAATTGTACAGGCACACTCTGGACTGGCGTGCTCTGTACAGGGCGCCACTCCCTTACAGTATCACTCGTGTTCTGCAAACCGTCTTCCGAAAGCCACTTGATAAGTGATGGCGTGGAAGCGGCATCGGGGCGCCACTGTGGGCGAAGCTAGAAGTTAGGCTCTTAAAGGAAGTTGCCAAACATGAAAGTGGTAAAGAGCATTTCGATAAAAATGACAAAATATTGAGTAGCACTATTACTTTCGCTACGACGGCCGTAAGTACAGCACACACACACACACACACACACACACTGCATGACAGCTGAATGACGCTCTGGGTGGTGCAGCAACATTAAATTGTGCAGAACTCCAATTTTAATTTGTGGCTCAATTTGCTTCGCCTTAGTGGCCACTTACCTCAGCAAATGCCGGAATGTCACGTATAAATTTTGAGTACTTCCACAGAAACGAGACGTACAGAATTACAAATTCGCGGAAAATCTCACTGAAATTCAACGACGAATCAATCCTTTGGCATCTGAACCCTTCACCCTCTTCCTTTACTCTTTTCATATCCTTACTTAATTCCCCCTTCCTTCCATTAAAACAATTAATTTTACTTACATCATTGCGCTTCATATGGTACAACTTTTAACACACAGTTGCCATTTTAGTAAGTAAATGAAAACAACATACACATACAGACAACACATATACTCAGCCATAAACCGTCTCCAATTTTATCTACGTGACCTACTTATTTATTTATTTATTTATTTATTCACGCTTTATTTGACAGCGTGAATTTTAGTGTAATCAACGTTAAATGAGAAATAGCAAACATGGCAAGGAAGTGGATGAAGTTTAGTGTAATCTTCACTAAACGAGAAATAGCAAATAACAGAATGGAAGTGGATGTGCCCTATTAAAAGGAATTATCCCATTTCTCATCTGGAGAGGTTCAGAAAGACCACGAAAATTCTGAGTCACCGACTGTGGTGTCTATGCCAAGACTGAAACAGGGCACAACCAAAATCCATGTCGGAATAGGTATCACCTGATATAACTTGTTCTGTCCGTACAATATTATGTATGCTTATATACAAGTGCCAGTTTCGTTCAATTGTACCCACATTCAAGCACACCTGACTTACGGACCTACACATACTTTCAGCGCTTTACAAACAAACAGGACAAGAACAAAAGCTGTAGCTGCTCACGCAACGGACATATTATGTCTTGCACAACAACTGCATATAGCATGGCCATTAGAATACTAACAATGACAGCTAAATAACAATAGTAGAATATACATTGAGTGAGCATCGACGAAGCAATATCAAAATTTCGAAAAATGACCGCCAGCTAGCGACGCCTGCTCGACTTTATGACGTAGTATGGAGACAATAGACAGTCACCATACGCAGTGAAACTATCCTGACATTTCTTCTCCGAATTATAGCTTGCTAATGACATTAATAAGCCACTTTTTACATATACGAATATTTTATCAAAATATCAATATGATACGACCCCTATAAAAGTCCATAACATTACACTGTATTTAACAAGCAGAAAAGAAGACCAACATACAAGCGTATGTAGTGATCCTCACCGGCTACCACTGACAAAGGTCCCTGTCATGTGTTGTCCAGAATTAGGAAGCCATAAACCTGTGTACACTGGGATGAAAGGTATTACTTTGGACTGGTGTATTTGGACCATATACTGAACGCGATCTATCCCAGTACGTTCCTGCGCAGAATTACAGTTAGAGACCTGGGTGTAAAATACAGTACGCCGTCTGGACTGTTACCCGCGCATGCATTTGTCAATACCTAAGCGTGTCTTGTTGGTTTCTCTGAGCTTTATACGGTAAACGGTGTGAAATTATCTTCAAATGAGTAATATAAACATTAACTAATTCCCATTATTTTTCTTAGGCTAGTTCTACGTTGCTGTGTAATGTAGTTCGGCATAAATGGGTAATTGGTTCCCGACGTTTCGAGAAGGCGTTATGACCTCAAATTCAGGTACTGAAATGTCCAACAAGACCGCTGCTAGCCTCTCAAGACATTTCGGCCCTTGAAGATGAGATAAATACGTCTCCAAATGTCGGGGTCCAATTACCTAGTCACGTGAGGCCACACTCCAAAGGAACGAAGACCTCCACTACACCACTGTGAGAGTCTAAACATTTTTTGGGCAAGTCAAATAGACACTATGTAAACTGCAGACATTGTATGGCTTCGAAATGTATTGCAATATGGTCATAATTGTTAGCATGCATGGTTCTGGAAGGAAACGTTCGTAGCCTAAGTGTACGTACTACTCCGAAACTGCTCTGGACAGACGGAGAAAAGCCACGAAAGACTTAAGTCAGAACAGACATCATGTCGACGCTTCACTTATTGTATTTACAATTTACCCATCGTTTATGGCGCTTTCAGTATTTTGACCTAAGCAGCACCGAACGGTAGGACGAATAGTCAAGGATTTCGAAGGAAGCTCTCATGGCCTTAACCCCGAATTTGACCGGAAGGAAATTAATCAGAACACCCACTGTCATGGAAGAGATTCTGTGTACCTTAAGAATGCAGGTCTGGAGTGTCACCGCTAAGCCAACCTGCTCAGTTATATGTCGAGATTCGAAGAGAGGGATGGAACAGATCTCGAAACGCTGGATGTATCAGACATTCTTTAAAACACGAACAATTGTCCAGCATCGCATTGGTGTAGTCCAACAATTTGTTAAACATTCAGCAGAGACTACAGGCAAAGCAATGGGATCACCGAAAAGTGCATACACACAGGGCAGCAGGTAACATTTCGGAGAACAATCCATGACTTGAGCGGTGCTGGAGCCCGTGTACTATCTGTTCGAGCGTATCAAAATGTACGCACAATAAACAGTGCTGACGGTTAGATCAGCGTGCTTAAAATTCGACATTATATATTCTTGAGCCTGGATAGCTCAGTCGGTATAGTGACTACAGTACGGGGGTGGAGGATCTGCGGTTCGAATCCCTGCAAGGACAGCAGATTATTCTCTTCTCCAAAACCTCCAGACAAGCACACTCCTACTGAGGGTATACAGGGGGGCTTTCGCAGGGTTAAAGCGGCCGGGGTGTGAGCTTGATCATTCACATCCATCTAGTGCCGAAGATAAGAATGAGTGGAGCGATACCTCTACTCCCCCTCCATGTCTTCATGGCGTGGACAGGGACTGTAATTTTTATTACTCTTCACCCAATATTGTTTGGGCGATAAAATCGAGAAGGAGATGGGCGGGGCATGTAGCGCGTATCGGTTAGAGGAGAGACTATACAGGGTTTCGGTGGGGAAACCCGAGGGAAAGAGACCACTTGGGAGACCCAGGCATAGATGAGAGGATAATATTAAGATGGATCTTCAGGAAGTGGGATGTGGGGGGTATGGACTGGATCCAGCCTTCTTAGGATAGGGACAGGTGGCAGGCAATTGTGAATGCGGTAATGAACCTTCGGGTTCCATGAAACGCGGGGAATTTCTTGACTAGCTGAAAACCGATTAGCTTCTCGAGGACTCTACTCCATGGAGTGAGTAAGTAAATAAGTATATAATCTTAGTCACTGATGCATCGTTAAATAATAAAACCCGAGACAATGAAACTGTAACGTCATTACCAACTGGCCCATCAGTCTGTCATACCTGATTCTACAAGTCTCGTAGTTGTAGAAACCGACAGCCATATGTGTCGCGTCTTGAGATTGAATCGCGCTAAGAATTTATTTTTGTGTGTTGTTTCTGCATGTTCCAGCAGCGAGTCTTGCACTCCACAACCACATTCCAAACAGAGGCCATTATGCTAATAGCTAATCTGTCCTAACCCTGAGCTCACACCCAGCTTGCTGCTAGTTCGTTAGAAAATGCAAAATCTCTCAGATACAAACACAACACAATTACCAGACGAGATAAGCTTGTATGTCGATTGGGCCTCGCCCAGGCTTGGATGTGCTAGCACTCGGGTTAGTTAACAACGTCATCTTTTAGGGGTGTCTTAATACTTAGTCTCAAAGTGACGACATCGCAGTGTCTGAAGACGCGATTCAGGAATGCCGATTCGTATGTCTAATTTAGAGTATTTATACGCACGAAGTCAGTTATTTCGATAAAATTACGTTCGTCTAAGATATTGCAGAGTGCATTTTGGTATATGAGTACCCACGTTTACGAGAAACGTCGCGGTTGTACTCAGAAAGTGAAAGCAGCACGTTTGTCCGAAACGTTAGTACCTACGAACCAGACTACAGCACCAAATCCAGTAGAACATAACCTTAACATGCATTGCTGTAACAACCGCAAATAACATACAATCCAGTGTGTTCCGTTTTTAGGACCATTCGCATCATTGCGAAAAGCGACTATTAGCTTCGTCACGTATTTCCATCTCTCTCCATCCGCATTGAACTCAGCTCCGGCTGGACGGATTTTTATGAAATTTGATATTTCAACATCTTTCGAAAATCTGCCAAAAAATTCAAGTTTCATTAAAATCTGACAAGAATAACGGGTATTTTACATGAAAGTCCAAATACATTTACGAACTCTTCCAGAAGGAGAAATGTTTCAGACAAAAGTAAAGAAAATAAAAACACGTTTTACGTTAAGTATATATTTTTTTTCCAAATTGTGCCGTTATGAGGTAATGTGGAGAAATATGATAAAGATGATAATATAATACGGCACATTTTCATGCAGAATAACTAAGGCTACAAACACACACACACACACACACACACACACACGCAGACTATGCAATACTTACTACTTTTCCACTGCAACAATGGTTACGCGAACGCGCCTCAATGTTAAGTCAATCGTACATTGCTTGTCTTGTTATAATATCATGTAATTCATCGTTCTTCCAAAACGCCAGAACAGAACGCGAAGTTTTACTGCTTCCAGGATCTCCATTTTTAGCTCATCTGTAACTTCCATCACTTGGCAATATGCAAAGCTTTATCTTCCGGACAGCCGAGGTCATGGTCAATGTTACGTTACCCGGGGTCTAGAGGAAGACCTTATGATGCTGTCAATTTGAATGAACTCGCTCAAGACGAGTTGCAGCAGGCGGACTTACAGCAGCGACGAAGGTCCAGACACTACAGCACATTTATCACCATTTATCACTGAACAACAGACTCATGTTCTCGTGACATGAGCGCTACAACATACAGTATGCCAGTACAGAAGTGTACCTGTTGGCCAGGCACTGTACTTAGTGCAGGCTGAGCGAAGGACAACATTTTGAAAACGTGCACACAAAAGAAAACATGTACACTAACAATACAGATATGTTTACAAAATTTCTACACGTAATGAGCTTGAATTATGCGTTACAGGCTTCATTTGGCAACAGCGTGGAGTGTTCTGAAATGTGACGCCGTGTAGTCTGTACATATTTAGCGACGTTTCGGAGAATTCTGCTGCCTTCACCTTTGGATACACTGAGGATTGAGGCAACAACGGCATGGCAACAACGGGTGTTACAAAATTGGAGAATAAAAGCTAAGGATAGACTGGCACAAGGGAGGATCCTACAGCAGGCTAGGGTACACTGATGACGAAGACCACGGTAGTGATAATGGCTGAAACAGCTGGTTAAGATTTTCACCGCCAAGTGAAATTCAAACCTCGGGAAAGTAATGAGATATAAAATTAAGATTCTTTTTATTACATGGTCTATGAAACGTCGGATCAAACAAAGACACACAAGACAAGCACTTCGTCCTGTAATATAGACCAGTTAGGGAGGACGAATGAAAAACGCTTCTTCGTAGAAGTGGCGCCAATGGAAGTAACACCCTGTAAGACGGCCAGTGTATTTTTAATTGTGGAGGCCCTTCGTACAAAGAAGACATAATTTTTTTTCCAGTGAATATACAAGGGTGAGTCAAATGAAAACCTTAAATATTGTAATATAATTGTGTGTTAATTTTTAAGGTTTTCAGTGGACTCTCCCTCGCAGTAGAAATGTGTACTCCTTTAAAGACCAGCGGCTGCTACAAGAACAGACGTACTGTTGTCAGAATATAATGCAGGTGTTCGTTTTAGGATATCCTTGAAAACGGCAGCTTTATCGTTTTGGAAGAATGCATTTGCCGGGAACTTAGAGTCCGCTTTTCCCCTGCAGTTAGACTTTGCTTATTTCATCGAATGTCTCAGGGTGTTCTACATTCGCAGCACATTCAGGCTTTGTGTGTCATAAAGTTCCCATGAAAGCCGCCAAGCACGGGGGCGGCATAAAATGCACACTCCGTATTAATTCTCCCAACAACAAATCAGTAGAATGAGAGGTTGGAGGGAGAATTACATATTCTGAGTGTGTGTTTCTAGCTTCAGTTATCCAGCATGCAAAGCGTATGCGCCATATTATATCGTCATCTGCGCCCTGTCTGACTCTACCACACTCTTCCAGATTATCTCATAAACGGCACAATTTTCGGGAGGAAGAATTTGAACATAAAATGTGTGTTTTGATGTTCTCTAAACTCTCATCTGAACCATTTCTCATTCTATGAAGAATTCAGCGAGATATGATCACAAATATACCCAGATCTCCATGTAAAATGTCCGTTATTATTGTCAGATGTTAATGAAATTTTACTTTTATCAACAGATTTCCGAAAAAAGCACTCAAATATTAAATTTCACGAAAATCCGTCCAGTGTGAGGCGAGCTGTTCCATGCGGATGGACGGGTAGAAGGACGGACAAACATGATGAAGCTGATACTCGCTTTTCGCAATTTTGCGAAAGCGTCTCAACATTAAAAAAAATCGCAGCTTAAACCTAAAACAAAACCCAGAGAGAGAGAGAGAGTTGAAAGCTAAAAGAAATTTAAGATAGATACTGTACAATTTAAGACTACCATTTCATTAACAATGTAGGACTTTAAGACTAACAGAAGGGAAATGCAATGCAGAAATTTGGGTGTTAGCAGGCACGTCGCTGGAATTCAGTAATGTGCCTCAGCAAACTAATTTCTATAGCTAATGAATATTAAATTGTTACTATTAAAAATCAGGGATATGGAGAGGGGTTCATATGCACTGTATTCACAGCCCACTATTAAACACTATTCCCTATGAATTATAATAACTAACACTCCACACACGCACAAAATCAACAGCCTAGCATAGGAATTCCTCGGGCCTGCGCGATAATTCTGTTGATAATCTAACCTGACGCTCGTAGATCAACCTCGATTTCCTGGTAGCTACTGACTGGTCATAATAAGTTTAAAAGAACTGATTCGTAATGAAAAACAGGAAAGACCCCCATAATGTAATTAAGTAATTAGCTGAATGAAATGCGTCTTATTCTTTAACGGAGGCACAGGTCTCCCAGTACCACAGAGCGTCAAGGATGAGAGGAATATCCTACAAGAACACAAAGGAGGAAGGCTAACTGGATTGGTCGGCATCTTGCGTAGGATCTGCCTTCTAAAACACGTTGTTGGAGAAGGGATAGAGGGAAGAAGTGAAGGGGAGATGAGAAAGAAGGGGTAAGCAGCTACTGGATGACCTTATGCAAAAGAGAGAATATTGGAACTTGTAAGAGGACGCGCTAGATCGCACTGTGTGCAGAACTCGCTTTCGGACAGACCTGTCGTAAGATAGACTATGGAATGATTGAAAGGTATCGCAATAACACCCCATGCAGGCAGAGAAGAGGGGGGATGGGTTGTCAACGCCACGCCACGGCCGCTTTACTCGCGGGTAGGAGCCCCGGTACACACTGTAGAGAGGATGGGTGAGCCTCAGGGTCGGCCTGGACGGGCATGGAGAAGAGAAAATTTCTACTCCCCCCCCCCACTCCGGTATACGAACCCGGAACAACCCAGCCCATAGTGAGGGTCGCTATACCGTTGAAGCTATTTCGGCCCTTTTTATAATTTGTACTCTTCACCACATTACAATACGGCGATGGAATAAATGATGGTGAGACGAGCCGGTCCTGTAGCAAACAATGAGACAGATGAGAATTAAGCAAAGAATTTTAGTGGGGATAACTGATTAAAAGGCTTGGGAGATCTAGATGTAGAGGGGAGGGTAATAATGAAGTGGATCTTAAAAAGTATATGAGATAAGGCTGCGGACTGGATTCATATAACTGAAGGCAAGTAGCAGTGAGCCGCTCCCAGTGGCCGCACGGTCTAGGGCGTGGGTTTGTGACCGCTCGCTGGCTGGGACCGTGAGTTCAAATCCCCCCGGGTGCCTGGATGTCTGTCTCTTGTGAGTGTTGTGTGTTGTTAGGTGGAGGTCTCTGCGTCGGCCTGATAACTCGGTCAGAAGAGTCCTACCAAGGGTAGTGTGTCTGGGTGTGATCGTGAAGCCTCGATAATGAGGACGCCCTGGCCCACTGGGGGCTGTTGCGACGTAGTAAAAAAAAGTACCAGTGATGGAATGTTGCAAACACAGTAATGCAGTGCAAAGTGACCCATCATGGCGTAAATATGAAGTGGCAATATAATGAGCTTACCGTTCAAGACGTTTGGATGCAGAAATTTCAATAGCAGTCCTGTAATATAATAATCTCAACATAATTTTTATATAACGCTGTACATAAACATTTTAACGGTCTGCTGCCTTCATACTTTTACTATTAACATATGACAAAATTGTATAAAAGCGTCGTATATGTCTTTAATTATTGATACTCTCAGAAGATTGCTAAATACAATAGCCGAAACATGTAGAGTGTTTTATATTCTTAATATGTGCAATTGGATGGTCATAAACTTGTTTTATACACAAAGTAATAAAGATTCGGTTCTCATAAAATGCGGGGAATTTATTGATCAACCGAGTGACAGTTACTGCCTCATTGCTTTGTTTTAGTTCCCGCGTAAAACTGAAGCACAACTAAAAGAAAGCGGTCGTGTAGCCATTAACACCCCTAATAGGCAAGGAAACCTGATCTGCACAAGCCACAAAGGCATACGGGGAAACGGAGGAATAGCCTAACTCAGTCTTCATACAAGATGGACATGAGTGGTCAGCTTCATGCATCGGCCGCTTTATTCCTGGGAAAAGCGCCCGCGGTACCCACTGAATAGGAAGCTGGGTTGGACCCAGGGTCGGTCGTGGCGCTTTGTAGAAAAGAAAGATCTCTTGCACGTACCGGGAATTGAATCACGATTCGTCCGTCGTCCAGCCGGAAGTCTGGTCAACATACCGCTTACCCCATCCTGGCTGCTTTTCTTTATTTCTTTCAAAGCAATATCTACCTCGGAGACCGGCCACCCTGAGCCACCGCAGAGTTCCCAGGCGCACGCTGGAATAACACCCGTTGCGTGGCTCATGACGGCCACCTTCCACTTCCATGGCATTTTTACCATCTTTGCACTCGACTTCATACATTTGGCACAGTTACAAGAGCGTCACTAAACAAACAAAGAGAAAACTGTCAAACAGGGCCATGATATATAATATGTAGGCCGGAATCCATGCTTCATAAACCGTCTGTCAGCACATAAGATTGCTCCTTCCAGGTGAGGATCATAAAACACGCTCTAGTTTAAGACTGGCATTTCTGGGTGTGGAGTCAGAAATAACCAGCTCTCTGCGAACGTCATTGCAAGAGAAAAGACTTTGGTAATATTTATTCTCTCCTGTAGCAAGGACCGCATGCTTGCTATCCCCCCTCCCCCCTCCTTAGCGCACAGACCAGTTCACAATGCCACGTGTGTTGCCACACAACACCCATACCAGCACCATGCATGCTATTAACAGTACTGCAGCCCTAGAACCAAATGACCTACACTTACACGAGAAATTAACAAATTAGGTAATGTATCGCCATTCTAGGGGCTTCGCAGTGTACTTAGCTTCAGAACCCACTTTCTGTACAAAATTTGAGGTGGCTGAACAAATTTATGCATTTAGTACAAAATTTTTATCATAAGTAGTTCAACGGTTGAGTTGCATGATCGCGGATCAAAAGCTTCCTCTTGTTACCTTGAAATTCATAATACTGATGGAATGAGTGAGCTGGACATAAAATATACGTTGGACAAAACACATGTTGGGCACCAAATGTGTCTTGGACAAAATGTACGTCAAACATAAAAAGTACGTTGTATATAAACCGCGTGTTTGACACAAAATGTTTGTTAGACCCGAAGCGTCTGTTGGACACAGAATGTATGTTGCAAATAAAACGTATTTTGGACAAAAAAAAAAAAGAGCGTTCTATAATTTTTGTTTCACATATTTTTCTCTCCAATAGATATTTATTCAGCAGCGCTCGAAGTGCGCGCAGAAATGCATTTACATTGTCACCAAAAGTAACCGATAATGCTGTCCGCCTTCCAACAAAACTTCAATGTGCCGACAAATATTTGCAGAGCAGCCAATAGAAAATTCAATGAGCATCAGTCCTTCACATTTCGAAAGGTTACATGCGGACAAAAGGACAACATACATAAAAAAAAAAAACAGCAGGCGCATTTTTGCAACTTCTCGTTGGCGAACGATCGAAGGAATCTGTGATCTGGCGCCCTTTTCAATGTCAATATGAGGGATTAATTAACTATCTCCCAGAGAGACGGTTGCAGACAAAACAATCACTGCTCAGTCATTCAAGAAATCCTTTGTTTCTTATGAAACCTAAAAGGTGTTCTCGCCCGTATTCACAAAAAAAAAAAAATCGCCAGTAGATCCCATCCTGTCAGATAAATGTTGTCCCTTGTCACGTTACGAAGACATATGGGGAAGTGAAGGTACAAATCTGCCCATTCTTAACTTCGATACTAGAAGGAGGTGAGTCGTCAGCTTGAAGCCCTGGTCACTTAGACCACGAGAAAGAGACCTCTGTACCCATTCAATTGGAGGCTGTGTGGGCAACGTAGCTGATCTGACCGTTTGGGGAAGACAACAAATCTCTGCTGTCACCTAGTGCCGTCCAGCCAGCAGCACAGTTACTAGACATATAAGAAAGTTACAAGCTAATTCTGTTTCGATAACAACCGTTTGTTTGGGTAATGAGAAGTTAGAGAATGGACAATCCTTGCATACAGACGAAGCAGGTTCTGCAAACAGCAAGGATAAATTCCAAAATGGGCATCAGGAAACCTTTCGACATGCATGTACTCAAAATACATTAACACTGGAGAACACAAATGACAAGCCGTCAAAGGCATACACGTATCAACACACCGCTGTTTGACATTATGTCCTGCAGTGTCTATTAATAACGACACCCAAGCTGGTGACACAGCACGTCTTCTAAACGCTGTATTTCAACTACATTTTGACGTAGTTAATTGCTCCAGAGAATGTTACTGCATTCATTCACCGCGAGAGCTTCAAATGTACAATATGACGGAAATATAATAAGCCTACAAGACGTAAAAGTCACACCAACTCAAATTTTAGTATATTTTGACCACGTTCGCATACACTCGATTTTTAACATACTGCTTCTAACGCCCAGTGACGTATGCGCCACCATGTATATTCACATACACACACAAACACACACACGAAGCTACATATATATGAATTTTAACAGACCTTATGCTAACAGCCACATATTTTTTTTACCGGTGCTTAAGACAGGCTGCAAAAGCTCCAAATTAACTTCATGAATCATCCAACTTCTTTCATTAATTGGCGTAGGAAAAATTTGCTATCTGATAATGTATACGAGAAACCCGAAGTTGACAATCATTATACCGCGAGCGTCACGAGACAGCACTCTCGTTATGACAAAAACATTAATAGTCCTGGGGGATGTGGCAACACCTGGTATATCGATAGTCTGTTGCACGTAAAGCCGCGAGTTCTTTATCAGATATGGGACATGGCGAGTATCAAATATTCACGTTATTTCTCTCATGACTATAAACAGCATTGATCAAAAACGAGGATGTGTTGTAGCCATTCAGCCACGCAGTAGCTAATATTCGGTGTTGGAATTCGTGGCTGTGTCTCATGCAACTATTCATTAACTGTTCTCTTATGCTACTTCTGCATATGCTATAGTGCAGTGCGTAGTTTCTGGCCGGTGAATGGTTTAGAGGAGCTGGCAGACAGTCCTACTGGGTTTACTGAAGTGGCGAAGGGTGGGCGTTAATTTACTTGGAACTTCTGTGTGACACGGTCAGCTGTACTTACGGTAGTGGAGGGAAGACACTAGGCCAACCACAGCGCTGCATTAGTGACTCGCTCCTAGCTTAGCGTTTGAAAATTCCACCGGTCAAAAACCATGCACTGCACTGTACATAAAAACACGGCACAGCTATGACAAACCGAACACCTGTTTCTTTCGAACCAACTGACATTGCCCACACGATTCGGCAAATCATTCCGTAACAGAGTTACCAACATCCTGATACACGTCATTTCTTGCATGATTTTTCACTGACAACTTTTTGTGTCTGTATTTGCAATGAACGCCATGATGTTCCGCACTGTATCATTAATAACAAGTACGTATCCGCTCCTCAACAGTGACTTCGCATTTTCGGCTGTATCAGCAAATACAATGAATAACAGTCACCATCGTCAGTCTGTTATCAACTTTGTATCTTGAATGAAGGCAACAGAGATGGGGTTAATAACACATAGCATGCGTAGACCAGTGAATATGTGCAAAACATTGAGTTTCCGTGATTACATTAAAAAAAAAATCAAATCTGATTATGAATTTTGTCTACAAGGTAATTTTCAGTCAAATTACAAATTATGAAATTCATTCTGTGTTCAAGTAATTATTTTAAGACGGAGTTTTAATCAAACATCTTTTGACATTCATTCTCTCAGTTCCTTTTTGGAATGGGGATAATGTCTGGAGCAAATAAGAAGTTTTACTCATCTCTGCAGATGTTCACAGAACATTGTGACAACAATTAACGATATGGCCTGCTATCACTTCGGAACAGCTCAAATTTCCTAAGCGTAAACTCATATTTTTTAGGGTCAGCACATCAAGCCAACAAGTCAGTGAAGCTTACAAAGTGACACAACGTTAACTGACTCATGTTTCTGTCAGTGTATTTTCCCGTGGTTTCTGTTGCAACGCTCCCAGTACCTCGGATATACAGCGTCGAATGGTACGATGATTCACGAAAGATAAATTATGGACCAGGAAGAATTTGGAAGAAATTTGTAGTTAACTAATGAAAGAACTATCTCGGAATTTTCTTGGAGGGATTGAAAAACAGGATAAAACCTCAGTCAGGGCAGCTCGTGTCTCAGTTGAAATTCGACCCGGACCCCGACCGAACAGAGGTGTTACAACTGTTTCCACCTCACGGCCATTTAAAAATTTTTGGCCGCCAAGATTTTGCTTCAACTCTGGGGAAGGATGATAATCACGCAGCCACGAATTTCAATGATGTGATCAATATCGGCTTCATTCTTTAGCTAGAAAATGATATGCCAAGTAATTTATTTCTTACCAATTCTCGTAGTTTATAGCCGTCTGTCACGTGAGAAAATTTTCTTTTTGTATGAAGCCGGATGATTTTAACAGTTTTCACATAACGATGTCACTGGACTTACTTGAAACAGGGGGGGGGGGAAGATGTGAGGGACAAGAACTGTGAGCGCGGTAAGAAATTTTGAAGTTCATAATTTATTGGCACCAGAGAGAGAGAGAGCTACTTCATATTTGGACAAAGGAGTTCTTTAAAATCAGTTTGAATATTATTCTGTCACGCCACACTTATCAGCCTCAACTGACGTCTTCCCACGATGTATCCCGGCATCAGAGGACGTGTAATTTAATGTAAGACTATTTATAGCACGATAACAACCACAAAGTCCCCGTCATTTTACATGACAACCTTCAGCGCCAGTCTCACAAACCTTGCGGCCTTTCTATCTCAGTCACGTGACTGCAGCTACTACGCAGACGAATACTGGCGCATGCACCACCCTGACTGCAGAAACAAAATGACTACACGCGCACGTCTTCGCGCACTCTCACAGCTTGTGACATCAGCCTAAGCTTGCTAGCGTTACATGTGCATGAAGCTGCAGACTTTGTGGAATTAAGCCTGTTATAAATGTGTTGCAGGACCGAACGTCTGGCCCGTGGGATCGTTGCTTATTTAATCGCGACAGCTTTAATATGAGAAGAGGCCAGAAAATAAGTTTACGTGGGGTGTAATTTGGTGGCTAAGCTAAGCAGTCTGCACTTTAGTGACTAAATGAGGTGATCGAATATCGTCTGAGTTCAGCAACGAAGCGAAACCTTAAATACCACAAATTTAAAGACGATCGCGAGATGGAAACAGCCTAACACGGAGGCTGCTAACACAAGACACAGACTTCTGTCAACAGACAATAGAAACGATCGTCCCACATAACGATAAATGTTTCAGTGGTAGCGGAGACTGCGTGGAAAAGCAGTGGGATAGCGATTAAGTCTGAACTGTGCTTCATACAGTCGAAAATTAAGAACCCAAAATATATGAAATGTACACTTATTTAGTGATTGTCGTATATGAAATTAGAAATTATCGTTAAGTAATTACATCCCCTTGAAATTTCTCTAAGGAATGTAAACCCGTATTTTGTTCTTCCTGGTTTCCTGTTGCGCTGAAGTGAATGGACGGGAAGTGTGAGTGTGTGGTCCTTGCCAACGACGAACTTCACCATAAATCTGCGCAAGGCGTACAAGTATGCAGCAATACACAGGCGCCAGTCTGACCACAAGACACAAAAATTTAAATCCTGAATAAATCGTAACTTAGTGCACCTGGTATGGCTCAAGGTATTTGATTTCTTCTTTAAAGCAATGGTTGAATATCTTTAATTGATTCTTTCACCTAATATTTCTTTTATTCAACTTTCATCCAGTCTTGCAATATTTAACGACGCATTTGTAACAGCGCTGATGATACAGAATAGAATGATGAATTGGAAGTGACATGGAAGGAAGTGATCATGGCAGAAGTGTAAGTAATAAGACACATCTTGGATGGATGAGGAAAACCATGAAGACGTCAGGATATTTGCAATTGAGAACTGAGAACTGAACCCAGTATCTCACAAAAAACGAATGAATGTGCTATGCACACACCTGCAGCACTCACATACGTGTTTTTCACCATAATAGGATGAAAAATAATATTTCTTGGAACAAGGTAGGCAGGTTATATAGCTACTGAGTGGCGTAACGGGGCAGGGATGGACGGCCCACCCTTCGCGGCAGAGTCCGAGGTGCGACAAAATAAATATTTTGATGAAAAAATGACTTTTTTTAGGCTTTAGATATCTCAAATCATTGAGTCAAATAAAAATTTTAATAATCGTATTTTTAATTCATAAATTCTATTGTGGGCGGCTTTTCCGATTACTCGCCCGGGCTCCAAAAATCTAGCTATGGCACCGTACATACCGGCCTTCTAAATTTTTTCCCCCCAACTGCATGTACGATATAGCGCAGAATGATAAGCTGACTAAGGGGAAAATTACGCATTATAATACCATCGATGCTTGTTTACCGTTAACATGCTGTATCTGTTTGGAAGAACTGAAGGTAACAACTTGGTACTACAGAGACGAAAAACGGCTTCCAGAGACGGATTCGAACACATGCACCCTCAATTAAGACACATAAGTACTATTTTCACAGTGCCACAGCCCCTAGTGGGCCAGGGCCTCTTCACTGTCGACGCTTCACGATCACACTCAGACACGCCACAGTCGGTAGGACTGCTCTGGACAAGTGATCGGCCCGACGCAGAGACCTCTACCTGATAACACCTAACACTCACAATAGACAGACATCCACGTCCCCGGTGGGTTTCGAACTCGCAACCCCATCAAGCGAGCGACCGCACACCCACCCCTTACGCCGCGTGGCCACTGGGATCGGCCTAAGTACTGATATAATAGCGAAAAATTCTATCCTAACCATCACCACTAAATACGCCAAAATACGAGTAAGACGCAACAACACATGTCATTACGACAGGAACCACCTGAAGACGAAAGTAGGGCAAGGTACCGGAAGATCGAGTACGATCTAAGTAACCCCAAGAAATACAGCCCGTTTTGTAAAGCTAACAGCCCCGCAGCTAGCCATGAAATTCCCCACATTTTATGGAACCAGACGATTCACCACCGCATCCTGTTCCTATCCTGGACTATCTATATGGTGCACACAACATCTTCCACAACGGCAGCTGTGTGCTAAATGAGTCACAAACATTCAGAACTGAACAAGTGATTAACAGTTTCACACGAGTGACGTATAGACCTACCATAAACCGAGCTAGAAAGCACAGTTGTATGGGTCATCATCACGATGTACTGGAAATATCATACGTTTGTCTTTGTCTATGCAGTACGGGATATTCGATGGTACAACAGAACAATGGTTGCAAATGAATACAAACTGGCATTATAGCACCATGGAAAATAAATACAGACCTACGCATTAAAAATCATAAATTAAGATGTGAATTTCTTATTAACAATAATTCATCAGCCTATATAATTACACACACCAACACACGCACACACACACACATATATATATATATATATTATTTAAGAAGTCTAAAATTTACATTAAAACATTTAAAACGCTCCTACATGTTTCGATCACACGATCATCTTCAGGGAGCGTATATTTTTCCTTGCTAAAGTTATAATTTAAAGCATTCAGTGAATTACTTCGTTATGTTAACTTGGTGCTGTGGCAGCATGTGTTGGTGTGTGTAATTAAATAGTCTACAGAATGCACGGTGAAATGATAAAAAAAAATCTTCAGTGTGTTGAAGCATAATTCTTTTTCTTTTCGTTAAACGAAGTAATAAGAAAGATTACAGGACGACTGGTGTGATGCTGTTGTATATTACTGCCCATTGAGATCGAAATATGCAGCTCTCCGTTGCATAACAAATGCACAGTACTGTTGGCGGTACTTTATTGACTATTTTGGGGCATGCCGTAGCGCAATTGGTAGAGACACTGCGCTACAAGCCGGAAGGTCGCGGGATCGATTCCCGATGGTGTTACTGGAATTTTTCATGAGTACGAGGAATATTTCCTGGGGGTTAAACGCGGCCAGTGTCTAGGGCTTACAATCTTGCCATCTCCATGTGCGGAATGTCTCGAAATCTGGAAGCCTCAACCTTCTGAAACCCTCAGGGCTCATTTATGTTAGAAGCTGAATCGATCTCAGGGCCAAAGTGTGGCCGGAAGGATTATGTCACTGAAAAATTCCAACGACACAATCGGGAATTGAACCCGCGACCTTCTGGCTTGTACAGCAGTGCCCCGTACTGCAGCAAGACCTCAGGCAAAACAGTGGCCTCACACTACTAAATAAAAACCTCCTCACAGACTGGGGGCGGTGCGACGTTAGACACAAGCTGGAATGGTGCTGTTTCAAAGCCGTTTCTTGTGAACATTATGTTCCTACCTTAGTCTTTATATTTCCGAGATTAAAACAGGCATTCCGAGTTTTGCAAATCGATTAACGTAATATTCTGAAATACTGTCTCCTGAAAAGTGTTACAAAAACGAGTTTCACAAAAACAGTAGAAAATATAGTCACTGTTTTGTGTGTGTGTGTGTTTGTGTATGTATGTATGTGTATGTGTGTGCATGTATGTGTATGTATGTATGTGTTTGTGTGTGTACGTGTGTGTATGTGTGTATGTATGTGTGTGCATGTGTTTGTGTGTGTATGTGTTTATGTATGTGTATGTGTTTGTGTGTGTATGTGTGCATGTATGTGTATGTATGTGTGTATGTGTATGTGTTTATGTATATGTATGTGTTTGTGCGTGTATGTGTGTATGTATTGTGTATGTATGTGTATGTTGGTATGTGTTTGTGTGTGTATGTATGTATGTTTGTGTATGTGTGTATGTATATGTATGTGTGTGTATGTGTGTTTGTGTATGTACGTATGTATGTGTGTATGTATGTGTATGTAGGTGTGTATGTGTTCGTGTGTGTATATGTATGTATGTGCATGTGTTTCTGTGTGTATGTGTGTTTGTGTATGTACGTATGTATGTATGTATGTGTGTATGTGTTTGTGTATGTATGTATGTATGTATGTGTATGTGTTTGTGTGTGTATATGTATGTATGTGCATGTGTTTGTATGTGTGTATGTTTGTGTATGTGTGTATGCATGTATGTATGTATGTATGTGTGTGTGTGTATGTATTTGTGTGTGTATGTGTTTGTGTATGTGTATGTATGTGTGTGTGTCTGGACAGAATTCGCCATGTACACCCCATCTATAACTCAAGCGGCGACAAAATGACAGACAGCCAGACAGACACAATACGTAACAATGAAACTTACCTTTTCCCCTCTCGTCCTCTTTCTCGTTATTGTTATCACATATTCCACTCAAGATTTCTGAAAGATAAGAAACAAGGCTCTAAGACGATCCTCAGGTTTACTGCAGGACCCAGTAGCTTACAGCAACAAACATTATTTAATGCTTTACGTTTAACACATATTTCGACATCTTACAGCTGCCAACAATATTTTTAAACACGTATTATTATTATTATTATTATAAAATTTTGCAGTGTTTGTGTTTCTAAATTACGAACCTTAACATGAAGGTGTTTAAATTTTATTTTCGTCCAATTTTGAAAATAATTGGGCCCGCAATACTGTTCACAGCACGTAACTGCAAAATGTGTTCAGAAATATCATTAAGACGAATTTTCGGGAATCTCAGTAGCCTTATTCGTATATTCGAAATAAAACGTTTCAAATGCTATAAACTGCTGCATTTGACGTCTTATGCACTATATGCTTACTGAACACACTGGCTTAAGCAGTAACGCTTCTGACATATTCAGGAAGTACACATCAGGCTTGGTTAGGCTGAGTTTGATAATGTATTCGGCAAATACCTGGTCCGAATCTCGGCCGATAAACTATTTTTTTTTTGTGGGTGCTCTCCTTCCCCGAGATATTCATTTCCATCCTGTCATTCGATGCTAGAAACTTAAGAGTTACAAAAAATATAGTTAAAATTACTTTAAAAATTACCGTCTTCGAAGACATACAAGACACAGCTTCTGCACTATTTTCCAGAAACTGTTGTTGCATGGAGAACTACTGATGCGTTTATTTCGCGATAACATATACCCAGTTCCTAACAATCAGTTATCTTATTATACACAGTGCCCCTGTTATCGTTTCCCCAAGAACGGCAGCTTCCTCACACAGAAAGCCTGCATCCGCCTGTACGTTTAATGACATCTACCGTGCTCACGGACACGATGAAAGACATACTCTGTACACATGAACGCATCTCAGAGTTGTTATCCCTAATGCTAGACTGGTTATCGGTAACTTTGGTGGAGGTACACGGTAAAGATTACCAAAATTTGGGATACCACACAAAGTTGTAATTCACGCGAATGCAGTCACACAATTCAAAATACACATTGTTTCTTTTGTCGCTGCCCTGACCATCGTAGATGTCACGGTGAACCCAGAGTGATGGTGGCTTGCTATACGATGAAGCTACCGTGCACGGCGCAGCAATAAAAGAAAGATCCTCCATGTCGGTTGGTTTATGTAGTATACGTTATGAGCTAGCAGCTGTCCCATTTGTAACGATGACATACGAGATGTTTCAAAGTTT
>Ga0123353_10002222_pt1 | contig 24040 bp, 22 predicted proteins | sample TergutLab28metaG_3_FD_92763 | JGI IMG/M metagenome (GOLD analysis project Ga0123353, IMG submission 92763) | Labiotermes labralis P3 segment gut microbial communities from Petit-Saut dam, French Guiana - Lab288 P3 | ecosystem: Host-associated > Arthropoda: Insects > Digestive system > Gut ... | reverse complement strand
GCAATTAACGAGTGCCGTAACACTTGCCTTAGATTCCATCAAAGTAGATTTTATCTCCAATTGGTTTATACACTGCGGATATAGTCTATGAAAAGTAAATTTGCTATACTACTGAAGAGCACACTAGGCTGTTATTGTATAATAAGCCTGATGTAAATAAATTATCTCCGGATCAAGACGGTCAGAGACTTTTGTTTGTCCTTTGGAGTAGAGAAAATGAAAACGGATAATTGTAAAGAGGATACTGGTTTAGAAGCTATGCGGCACTCTGCCGCGCATGTAATGGCTGAGGCTGTACGATCACTATTCCCTGATGCTCGCTTTGGTATAGGTCCTGCAATTGATAACGGCTTTTACTATGATTTTGAATTGCCGCGTGCTTTGACACCGGACGACTTGCCGATCATTTCTGATAGGATGCAGTCCATTATTAAGCAGAATCTGCCATTTAACCGTCGGGATGTCTGCAAAGACGAAGCCCGCCGTATAATGGCAGATCAGCCATACAAGCTGGAATTACTGGATGAAATTGTGGATAACGAGACTATCACTATTTATGATCAGGGAGATTTTGCGGATTTATGCCGCGGCCCGCATGTTGTGGGAACAGGTGATATTAAGGTATTTAAGCTTACCAGTATAGCCGGCGCGTATTGGCGCGGTGATGAACATCGTCCCATGCTGCAACGCATTTATGGAGCGGCTTTTACCACTCAGAAAGACCTTGATGATTACATAACGCAGCAGGAGGAGGCCGCTAAGCGGGATCATCGCAAACTCGGGCGCGAAATGGAAATATTCGCATTTGATGATGATATCGGCCCAGGGTTACCGTTATGGCTGCCCAATGGAGGCGCTTTGATTGAAGAGATCGAGAAGCTAGCCAAGGACATAGAGTTGCGCCAAGGCTATGTGCGCGTTAAAACGCCGCATGTAACAAAAGAAACGCTGTTTGAGCGTAGCGGACATTTACCCTATTATGCGGACTCGATGTATCCGCCTATGGAACTTGAGGGTGTGCGTTACTACATTAAACCTATGAACTGTCCCATGCACCATAAAATATTTGCCAGTAAACCGCGCTCGTATCGTGATTTGCCGGTTAGGCTAGCTGAATATGGTACATGCTATCGTTATGAAAAATCAGGCGAGCTGTTTGGGCTGATGCGCGTACGCTCAATGCAGATGAATGATTCTCATATCTATTGCACTGAAGGACAGTTTGAGCAGGAGTTCATGTCAGTAATAAGGCTATACCTTGAATATTTTAAAATATTTGATATTGATGAGTATTTTATGCGTTTTAGCACGCACGGAGATTCGGGTCTTGGTAAGAAATACGTCAATAATCCTGAGTTATGGCACAAAACAGAGGATATGGTGCGCGATGTCATCAAGAGTAACAACATTCCATTTGTGGAAATTCCGGATGAGGCAGCTTTTTATGGGCCTAAAATTGATGTGCAGATTAAAAGCGCTATTGGGCGTGAGTTTACTCTGGCTACTAATCAGGTGGATTTTGCTCAAGCGGAACGCTTTGAATTGGAATATACAAGCGAAAGCGGAGTTAAGGAACGTCCGATTATTATCCATCGCGCTCCGTTAAGCACTCACGAGCGCCTTATAGGATTTCTGTTGGAGCACTATGGCGGTTCTTTCCCGATATGGCTTGCTCCGGTTCAGACAGTGATTATTCCGGTGACGGATAGACATATTGCTTACGCTGAGGGGCTAGATACTAAACTTAAAGAAATTGGCGCGCGCGTAAAAGTAGACTCCCGCGCTGATCGCATGAATGCTAAAATTCGCGAAGCGCAGATGAGCCATGTTCCCTGTATGCTTGTGGTTGGAGATAAGGAAATGGAAAGCGATACGGTATCAGTGAGACTTAGAAGCGGCGAACAGAAGAATGGTTTGCCCTTTATGGATTTTATTCATGCGCTGAAGATGGCCATTGTGGACAAAACGAAAGATTTCAGAGTATAATACCCAATTGTGCTGTTGCAATGGCACAATGATAAGTTGCACGGAGGTAGTTACCAGTATAATTAAAGAGTTACGCGTTAACCAGATGATTCGGGGCCGAGAAGTACGCCTTGTAGGCGACAAAGGCGAGCAATTGGGCGTAATGCCTCTGTATCAGGCCCGTGAGACGGCTGAAAAATCCGGACTGGATTTGGTAGAGGTTGCGCCGACGGCTGTGCCGCCTGTTTGCCGTCTTATGGATTATGGCAAATATAAGTATGTTCAGACCAAGAAAGAGCGCGAAGCCCGCAAGAGCCAGAAGGTTGTGCTTCTAAGAGAAATTCGGCTACGTCCTAAAATTGGCGAGCATGATTTTGACGCCAAGGCGCGTACGGCGTATAAGCTGTTGGAAGACGGGGATAGGGTTAAGGTGACCATCATGTTCCGCGGGCGTGAGAACACCCATCCGGAACTGGGTATAAAGCTGATTCAGCGTATGACGGAAACTCTTAAGGATGTTTCTAGCGTCGAGAAAGAGCCGACGCGCGAAGGCGCAAGGTTGCATGCTATCCTAACGCCGTTGGTAGCTAAGGCAGTTAAATCAAGAGAGGAATCAAACGAGGCAGCACAGGAGTAATAATATGCCAAAGATTAAAACGCACAAAGGCGCCGGCAGTCGTTTCCGTGTTACTGGGACCGGTAAAATTATGCGCATGAAAGGCGGCAAGAGTCATCTTCGCCGCAATAAGTCGCATCGCAGCAAGGGTTTATTTGATGAGATGATTCATCTGAGTTCGCGTGATCGAGCGCGTATTGAACGGCTCATACCATATGGTACTTAAGGAGGACGATTTTGGCTAGAGTTAAGAAGGGCGTTACTGCGCGTCAGCGCCATAAGAAAGTGTTAGATATGACGAAAGGGCAGCGCGCAACGCGCAGCACCCTTTATCGTCGTGCGCATGAATCGTTGTTGCATTCGCTTAGTTATGCTTATGATCATCGCCGTGCTCGCAAGGGCGATATGCGTCGCCTGTGGATTGCGCGCATCAATGCCGCCGCCACAGCCAATGGCATGCGTTACAGCGAGTTTATGGAGGCGCTTAAGAAAGCTGATATAAACCTCAATCGCAAAATGCTGGCGGATATGGCTGTACGCCAACCGGAGGCTTTTGCCGATTTAGTGCGCCAGGGGATATCGGCGCAGTAATTAATAGAATAGCTGTTGTGTCGCGCAATGGGTATTCTTGTATGAGGGATGATATCATCCCAGAAGGATTTAAACTATGAAAATGGTGAATAAGCGGGTATATTGCCCGATTGACAAGAAATTGGTTAGGCCGCGGGTTCAGCAAAGCGTGGATACTACCAAGCTGGTATGCCCGAATTGTAGTACCGTGATTTATGTGCAAGAAAATTGGGGATGGCGCTTTCCCAAAAATGGCGAGCCTGTCGCATCTGCCAAAAAGTAAATATCCGCAGTAATATCTGTGGGCGTACGAGGATGCCTTGGGGGCTCATTTAGTAGTAGCGGACTTGCTATGTTTAGATGTTGCTTTTTGGAGACTTCTCCAGAAGCTTTTTCTGAACCATGATCATGATACGCATCAGATAATTACTCTCATCGGCAACAGATACCTCATTCAGAGGGTATTCCTCGTATGTGTCGCCGTGTGTTTTATGTCCGTGCTCGTCTATATATTTAATTAATCGCTTATACAGCTCATCGCTTTGGCCATACAAACTGTGCCTATAGCCGAGCTGGTTTTTGGGGTCGTAATCCTCTAGATTATAAAAAGTAGTATATATCGAACCACATTCAATCACCGTTCTGTATGCGCTCTTTGGAGAATTGGCCCCAAACTGGGTACTGGTTTAATCTGTAGCTATGCCGATACTGGCTAGTATCAAACTGTATCGGCTTCTGTGGATAGCTTATGCTTGTGGCGCTGTTTTATTATGATGCAACGCGCTATACTACAGCAGGATTAATGGGTTTACCTTATGACCTATACTTTGGCGGCCCGGACAAAATCTGTGCTATGTAGTTCACCTGAAAGTTTTCGATTCATGCGTTTGTTCTCCTTGACAAGCGAGAGAGGAGTGTCTCTATGAACAGCCATATCCTAAGCATCAGTGGAATGGCCTGCGCGGCTTGCGCTCAAAGGGTGGAAAAATGTATAAGAAAATTAGACGGCGTTGAGAGCGCAAGTGTTAACATCGCCACAGAAAAAGCAACAGTTACTTTTGACAGCAAGCGAATACAGATGTCTGAAATTCGGGCTGCGATAGAGAGTGCCGGTTTTAAGGTAATTGATAATCAAAGAATAACGGCGCAGGCTGACGCTAAAACTCAAAAAGAGAAGAATACTCGCGCGTTATGGATACAACTTGTCATATCGGTGGCGTTTGGGCTTCCGTTGCTGTATATCGCCATGGTTCCGATGATATCGTGGTTATCTGTGCCCTATCCTTTTTTCCTCGATCCTGACATGTTTCCTCTGAGGTTCTCCATAACTCAACTGCTGCTGATGTTGCCGATTGTCATGGCGGGATACAAATTCTACGTCGTTGGGTTCAAGGCGTTATTTCAGCGTAGCCCTAATATGGATTCGCTGATTGCAATTGGGACGTCAGCGGCGATTATTTACAGCCTGTATAACACTTATCGAGTCATTGGAGGAGATTACCATGCTGTACATTCTCTTTATTATGAAACAGCAGGGGTTATAATAGCGCTCATATTGCTTGGTAAGACACTGGAATCAGTGGCTAAAGGCAGAACGAGTGAGGCAATAAAGAAACTGATGGAGCTTGCGCCGAAGACCGCAGTTGTAGTTCAGGGCGGAGAGGAGACTGAAGTCCCTATTGCCGCAGTCAGAGTAGGCGACATAATTATTGTCAAGCCTGGTACGAGAATTCCTGTAGACGGAACAGTAATAGAAGGGCATTCGGCGCTTGATGAGTCTATGCTGACAGGTGAAAGTATGCCTGTTGATAAAAAAGCGGGATGTTTAGTATACGCTGCGACAATAAATACAAGCGGCCTAATAAAATTCCGTGCCGATAAAGCCTGTGGCGACACAGTTTTAGCGCAGATTATAAAGCTGGTTGAGGGCGCACAGGGTCAAAAAGCGCCGATAGCGAAAATGGCTGATATAGTCTCAGGTTATTTTGTACCTGTTGTGTGCGTAATTGCCGTGATTGCGGGAGTTGCATGGCTTATTGGCGCGCGTGATATTGGATTTGCTTTAAGCATTTTTATATCTGTACTGGTGATTGCCTGCCCGTGCGCACTTGGACTCGCGACACCGACCGCTATCATGGTTGGAACAGGTAAAGGCGCGGAATGCGGCATCTTGATTAAAGGCGGCGAAGCTCTTGAAATGGCGCATAAGATCAACACGATTGTATTTGATAAAACGGGAACGATAACTGAGGGCAAGCCAAGCGTAACAGATATAATCACGGCGGGTGGTATTGACAAAAACTACTTGCTTCAAATAACGGCATCGGCTGAGAAGGGCTCGGAACATCCGCTTGGGCAAGCTATTGTAAACGGAGCGCAAAGTAAAGGACTCGAAATTCTCCCAGCAGAAGAATTCAACTCAATTACAGGAAGCGGCATTGAAGCGCTTGTTGATGGCATTAGTGTTCTTGCAGGGAACAAGAGGCTTATGTATAAGCGGAACATTTCATTAACTGAATTAAGCGAATCATCCGATTATTTAGCCGAAGAGGGTAAAACTCCTATATACGTTGCCCTTAACGATAAGCTTGCAGGAATAATTGCGGTAGCAGACGTAATTAAGCCTAGCAGTATAGCCGCTATAGAAAAATTGCATGAAATGAGCATAGAGGTTGCAATAATTACGGGCGATAACCCAAAAACCACAGCGGCGATCGCCAAACAAGTTAGAATTGACAGGATGTTGTCTGAGGTCCTGCCGCATGAAAAATCAAGCGAGATAATAAAAATGCAGGCAGATGGAAGGATAGTCGCCATGGTTGGCGATGGCGTTAACGATGCTCCCGCCATAGCTCAGGCTGACATCGGTATTGCCATAGGTTCCGGCACGGATGTTGCGATGGAATCGGCTGATATAGTGCTTATGCGCTCTGACATTATGGACGTGCCGGCTGCAATTTTTCTCAGTAAAAAAACGATTACGAATATCAAACAGAACTTATTTTGGGCCTTTGGCTATAATGCTGTTGGTATTCCCATAGCGGCAGGCGCGTTGCACCTGTTGTTTGATGGACCACTACTTAACCCAATGCTTGCGGCGGCAGCCATGAGTCTGTCAAGCGTATCTGTTCTTACGAACGCGTTACGGTTAAAAAGAGTTAAGGTTAGATAATAATTAATTTGGTGCAGGATTATTCAATCGCATTAGTTTGCCATGTTTGTCAAAGTGTCAGTAAAGCGTCCCCGGAGAGATTCGAACTCTCGACAATCTGTGCTTAGAAAGCAACAGGAAATAAAACTGCCTAATTGGCGGGGGGGCTCACGCCCTCTTTTCATTTTTTATACTTCGACTGTCGGTTGCTGCATCAAAACTACGCGCCTAAATATCTCCACGTTTATCATAGTTTAACTACCTAATTCAGCCTCAGCCTTGTTTACTAACCTTATAACCTCCGTAGCATTTATGGGGCTATAATGAAGTGTTTTAGCTGTAACACAAAATAGCTTCCTCCCCACATTTACCATGTTAGCCCCATGGATGTAACCCGTAATTGCCCAGCCATTATATCCGGATGGCACATTATCAGGCTTATATGTAAGATAAAATTGCTTATTGCCAAGAGTAATTATTTCGCTTTGCTTACCGCTACGCTCGGATTTACCCTTAAAAATTACTTTCTCGCCGTTTAGCTTATTCTGCCAAAAGTGAAAACCATGATCCGCGAAATCACCTAAGACATAGACTTTATCACGCCTAGAAACTTTCCTGTTCCAGTTATTACGTATAACCAAGTTCATAAGGCGAACTGACTTAAATGGAGAGCGTCTCGCTTGATGCCTATTACCGAAATGAGTGTCGGATATAAAAAATATTTGCTGTGATCTTTTCTTCCATTTGTGCTTTCTTACAGTGGTAGTTGTAAGTGCGAAAATAGTAATTATTAGACACAGAGCAAGAATGGCTACGCAAATTACTAATGCTGTTGTCGTGTTCATTTTCTGCCTTTAACATGAATTTCCAGAGTATCGATATACTACACGCTCTAATACTTCAAGAGATTGCAATACACTATCTAATGACCCTCCCACATAGTTTATACTAATTTTCGTGGGCAGGTCAAAGTAGAACCGCGCCTACTCGTGCCTGATTCACATGATAAGACATGTTGTCTAAAAACACATTATTACGCAGGAAGAGATGCATCGCAATTCCATGTTGGTTAACAGAAAGCCACACGGCATACTAGAACACTATGCAAATCGCAATATTTAAGTGCCGATGTAATATCTTGAGCCACCACGCCAATTTTGTGCCTAAAGCGTCCCCGGAGAGATTCGAACTCTCGACAATCTGCTTAGAAGGCAGGTGCTCTGTCCAGCTGAGCTACAGGGACTCGCTTATACCATAATTTAGCATCACCTGCTTGTCAGGTCAAGCAGAAAAAAGCGCAAATACCCTGCGTTTATGGATTAGTGATTATTGTTTTGTAATTATATTTGACAAACTCGTGAGCATGTAGTATAAAGACAACGGTAATATTTTTAAGGCGATGAATGGGAAGAAGTAGCCGTCTTGGCATTCTCTCAGAGAGTTGGCGCTTGGTGCGAGCCAATGAGGAGCGGATGGGCGAATACATCCCGGGAGCTGCGCGTTGAACAGTACAACCCCAAGGTTGTGTTAAGTAGACTGCGACGGGTGTGCCCGTTATAGCATGTGGGTATAGGTTATACCCGGTAAGCGTGTGGTCGTGAGGCTATGCGAAAAAGAGGTGGTACCGCGATAGTCGCGGCAATGCCATGGACGATGTGGGGGCTTGGTGCTCTCTGCCGTGTGTGAAATTGTTGCAGTCGCCCTCGGATTAATCCGAGGGCGTTTTTTTTATATAAAGGAAAGGTGGTGTAAATGTTAGTAAGGTTACTTTTGCTGGCTGGTTTTTTTGTACTCACTATATTTGTAGGGTTGTATTTTCGCAAGAGAGCGTCGAGCGTAAACGATTTTGTATTAGGCGGGCGCTCTGTCGGACCATGGCTGTCGGCCTTTTCATACGGCGTGACGTATTTTTCTGCTGTTGTGTTTGTTGGATTTGCGGGGCAGTTTGGTTGGCGCTTCGGTACAGCGGCAGTATGGATTGGTTTGGGCAATGCATTTATCGGTACATTGGCGGCATGGTTCGTGCTCGGGCGGCGCACGCGCGTCATGACAAAACACTTAAAAAGCGCTACAATGCCTGAATTTTTTGGAACTAGGTATATGTCATCGGCATTGAAAATCGGTGCGGCTATCATCGTTTTTGTATTTCTGATTCCTTACACTGCGTCGCTGTACAATGGCCTTTCGCGGATTTTTGCTATGGCATTTAATGTTGATTTTTCAATTTGCATCATAGCAATGGCGGCATTAACGGCGATTTTTGTTGTGGCCGGAGGATATATCGCGACTGTAGTTAATGATTTGATACAAGGCACGGTTATGCTGGTTGGCATTGTTGTGATTATAGCTGTTGTGTTGAACATGAACGGCGGATTTATGGCAGCAATCAGCTCCTTGGCTAATGTTCAGGACCCATCTGTTAATCCGGGGGCGTTTACATCATTCCTTGGACCGGATCCAATGTCGCTGCTGGGAGTAATCATTCTTACATCGTTTGGTGCGTGGGGGCTTCCGCAAATGGTGGCTCGTTTTTACTCAATTAAAAACGAGAAGATGATCACTAAGGGTGCAGTAGTATCAACAATCTTCGCTCTTGTGATAGCCGGCGGCAGCTATTTCTTGGGCAGCTTTGGTAGATTGTATGCGGACGATGTCGCTTATAATGCAGAAAATGGCAGGGTTATATTCGACTCTATTGTACCTACAATGCTTTCGCAGTTTTCTGACGTGATGATAGGCCTTGTTATATTTATGGTTTTTGCTGCGTCAATATCCACTCTTTCATCTTTGGTCATGGCCTCAGCTTCTACGCTTACACTGGATTTTATAAAAGGTCATGTGGTTAAAAAGATGGATGATAAAAAACAACTAATATGTATACGTGTGCTGATTGTGGTATTCGTCGTGATCTCATCCGTTATTGCGATAAGTCAGTATAAGAGCAGCGTTACGTTCATCGCGCAGCTTATGGGCATCTCGTGGGGCGCTCTTGCCGGGTCTTTCTTAGCGCCATTCCTGTATGGATTGTATTGGAAACGCGTTAGCAAGGCGTCGGTGTGGGCATGTTTTGTATTTAGTACGGGATTGATGGTGTTTCATCTCATCTTTAAGGATGCAGCGTTCCTATCAAGCAATGGGTTTTTGAGTATTTTTAAGTCGTCGATTAATACGGGCGCGTTTGCTATGCTTGCGGGATTGGTTATCGTACCTGTTGTCAGCATGCTTACAAAAGCGCCGGATAGAGCGACTATCGATTCACATTTTTCATGCTATGACGAAACGGAAAATGCTAAAGTCAGCGCCAGCCTGAGCAACTAAGGCACAGTAAAGCAGAAATCATAGGGGGAATAGAAGCGATGCCAATAACAGAAATACTTGCCCGAAATGCCGAATTGTACGGCGATAAGAAGTGTTTGACAGAAATAAATCCTGAGTTAGAGGAACGTCATGCGCTGACATGGAAAGATTATGCGTTAGTGGAATCAGCCTGTGACATGCGGTATCAAAAAGAGCTGACATGGCGCTCATTTGATGACAAGGCCAATCAGTTTGCCAGACTATTGCTTGAGCGCGGATGTAAGCGCGGTGATAAGATTGGTATTTTACTCATGAACTGCATTGAATGGCTACCGATTTATTTTGGCGTGTTAAAAGCGGGCGCGATTGTTGTGCCTCTTAATTTCAGATATTCGTCGGATGAGATCAAATACGCACTTGGGCTTGCTGATGTATCTATGCTGGTATTCGGCTCAGAGTTTATCGATCGTATGCGGGCAATCAAGGACGAGATTTCTGCGGTGTGCACACTGTTTTATGCGGGCGAGGACGGGCCTGATTTTGCGGAAAGTTATGATACTCTGGCGGACGCTTGTGCCAAGCATGCCCTTGACATAAAGTGCTCAGATGAAGACGATGCCGCGATTTACTTTTCTTCGGGAACCACGGGACTTCCGAAAGCTATTTTGCATTCGCATAAGAGCCTTGTAATGTCATGCATGGTAGAGCAGAATCATCATGGCCAAACAATAGATGATATTTTCCTGTGCATACCTCCTTTGTATCATACGGGAGCCAAAATGCACTGGTTTGGCAGTTTGCTTGTCGGAGGAAGCGCTATATTATTGCGCGGAGTGCGTCCAAAATGGATTATTGAGACGATAGCTAATGAGCGCGTGACGATAGTATGGCTATTAGTGCCTTGGGCGCAGGATATTCTTGATGCGATTGAACGCGGCGAGATTAATTTGGCGGATTATGATTTGAGTGCATGGCGGCTTATGCATATCGGCGCCCAGCCTGTTCCACCGAGTTTGATACGGCGCTGGAAGCAGTATTTCCCGCATCATGAATATGACACGAATTATGGGCTTTCAGAATCAACAGGTCCCGGTGCGGTGCATCTTGGTGTGGAAAACATAAACAAAGTTGGCGCTATCGGTAAGGCTGGCTACGGCTGGCAGGCTAAAATCGTTGATGAATGCGGAACACCTGTTAAACAAGGCGATGTAGGTGAGTTGATATTATTTGGCGACTGCGTCATGCGGTGCTATTACAAAGACCCTGAAGCAACGGCTGCCACTATTAAGGATGGCTGGTTATACACAGGCGACATGGCGTGTGAAGATGATGATGGTTTTATACTCCTTGTGGATAGGAAGAAGGACGTTATTATCACGGGTGGCGAGAATATTTATCCGGTACAGATAGAGGCTTTCCTGCGCGGGTATGATAGAGTCAAGGACGCGGCTGTTATTGGGTTGGCGGATTACAGACTTGGCGAGATAGCCGCGGCTGTTATTGAGATCAAAGCAGGTATGGAATGCAGCGAGGAAGAAATTAGGCAGTTTTGTATGCAGCTTCCGCGTTATAAACGCCCGCATAAGATTATATTTGACAGTGTGCCGCGTAATGCCACAGGGAAAATCGAGAAGCCGAAACTGCGTGAGAAGTATTGCGGTGGAAGTATTGTTAAGAAGCAAATTGAGATTTAAAGCAGCAGGCGCTTTTGAGCTCAAGGGCGCTCTTTTTGTATAAGCGTTGACAAGCGAGCTATAACCTCAGCTGAAGGCATACCATCAATACTGACAAGTTTATTGCGCGCCGTTTTGCCTTTAATTACGGACACTGCATTCTTGCGCAGTTCAAGCGCTGAGCAAAGGAATTTAATTAACTCTTCATTGGCTTTGCCGCCGACAGGCGGTGCGGCGACTTTGATGTGCCATTCGCTTTCTGCAAAGTCAGTTACAGCGTTCTTTTTTGCTCCCGGTGTCACATGTATAGAGAGTATCATCTTATTTAGTTTTATCATGCTTTCATTTGACAGTTTGAGTTTTGACGAGAGAGGATAAACGGTGCTATAGCGCTAATAGTTAGCTAGACTGATTTATACTTACCATTTCTGTTGCCGTGCCCACATAATTTTCCTTAATAATACCTCGCGCGGGCTGATTTGGTATAATGCGCAAGTGATTTTCAATAGATCCAAAATACAAGGGGCTTGCAGAGGCTTTATTGCATACGCGCTCAACAATGCTTCGCCGCGCATTCAGCTAGCTTTCATCGCAATCCTAGTGAAACTCATAGGCGTTTCCTTCATCGGATTAGCCTACATCTTTAACTATCAGCCACTGACTATTGTCACCAGTATGCTCCTACTCGTATGGCTTGGCGTGATGTTTGCTATTGCTATTCCACAAACAGATGTATTTCTCGCCGCTCGCCGGCGCTGGCTAAAAAAAGCCTGGCACGTTTCTATAGTTATTTTGTCCATAGTGGTTATTGCTGAAATATTGGTATTGACAGTCGTTCATACTTCCAGCAATAACGACAATATTTTATCATCATCTACCAAAGACAGTATTAAGCATGCTTTTGCTGATTCGGATGCCACAATGCTCATCAAACAGGCAACAGAAAACGTGCTTGACGGTAAAAACCCCTACGTACATGCTGATACTATCAGCGCTATCATGCGTTATAATAGTGATAATTCACCATGGAATAAAATTACGCCCATCCGTACCGGGCAATTCGCCGATGCTTTTCCATACCCGACAGAGGCGCAACTGCAACTCGTTTGGCAAGATGCAGTTGCCTCCACCGCCGGTCAACCCACACCTGAAATAGAAAGCCGTTTAAATTACCCAGCCGCATCTTTTCTACTGTTAACACCATTCAGAGCGCTTGGCATAGACAATCTAGGTATTGCGCTTCTCATCATAATAATACCGGTTCTAGTCTGTGCGGCTATGAGCATGCAGCCGCAGCAACGCATATATTTTATACTATATATACTATTTGCATTTGAATTATGGAATACTTTGCTTTCCGGTGACGTTAGGATGCTCTATCTTCCTTTCGTCTTAGCAGGATGGCTTATGGCGCCGCGTCGTCCATGGCTTTCCGCAATTTTTATAGGTATTGCCGTAGCTACTAGGCAGAATTGCTGGTTCCTTTTGCCTTTTTATCTCATATATATATGGCAAACTGCCGGGTCGCGCACAGCCTTGCGGAGCGGTGCAATAACCGCGGCAACATTCCTCGGTATAAATGCACCTTTTATAATTGCCGCTCCCCAAGTATACTTATCGTCTGTTTTGGCGCCATTAACAGCCAACTTTTTCCCTATGGGAAATGGGCTGATTTCATTGGTTACAAGCGGCATAATACATTTGGATTCGCTGGTTTTATTCTCTGTTATGGAGATAGTTATACTTGTAGGATGTGTCCTTTGGTACAAGCGCTATGCAAAACGCTATCCTCATACCGGGATAATACTTGCTGTTATTCCGCTCTTTTTCGCTTGGCGAAGTCTTTTGGGTTATTTCTATATCGTGGATATCGTATTAATTGCAGCTATTTTAAGCCAACAGCGTAACAGCACAGCGAAAGCATTACCCGCTGCGTATGATGAAACCCATGCGCTTGTTCCTTCAACATATCCTTAAGCGCTCAGGCAAACGGGATTAAAAAGTCCGTTGTTGCCGGCGCGTGACATGGGCGGTATACAAAAGTCGTTTATCACATATGTAAGTGCAATCGCGGAGGATAATGATTCTATCACGTAGTCTACGGCAAACAGTGCGGCGCTTATTTTGTTGGCTTATACTAATTAATATGTGATATTAAATTTATCTGCCGCGCCAATCAAATTTTGCATATTGCGGAGAGTACTTTGTTTTGCTTGCAGTATAGAGCTATAATTTGCGGTATGGCTACATTCACGCGCGAAAAGTCCACAGTGTTTATGGCTGATATGTTTATATTGGTTCTGCAAATAGCGAACATTCTACGCAGTAAGAGGCTTACGTTTGGCGTGGCCGAATCTGCTACCGGCGGGCTAATCTCACATATTATCACTAATGTGCCTGATGTTTCCGATGTGTATAAAGGCTCTGTTACTGCCTATGCCAATCAAACTAAGATGTCCGTGCTTGGTGTTAAACAGGATACGTTGCAGCGCTATGGCGCAGTGAGCTCGCAGGCAGCAGAGGAGATGGCGTTAGGATGCTGCAACGCGCTGGATGTTGATATAAGCGTTTCTGATACAGGAATTGCCGGGCCTGGCGGAGCCGTGGCGGGTAAGCCGGTGGGGCTTTTCTATGTTGGGTTGGCACATCGTTTGACCTCAAGCAGCAGGAAGCATGTTTTTCATGGCGACCGCGAAGAGAACAAGAAGCGTGCGGCATATGAGGTTCTCAAATGGCTCAAAACCTATCTGGAAGACCTGGAGTAACCTTGATTGCTTGGCATGCCTATGACTGTTTGCTACTGTTGCTTTCTTCCGTAAAAATAACTTTGTGGGGTTAGAACATATGACAATTAGTTTTGGGAATCAACAGTCTTTTCGTGTGGTAACATGCTTTCTAATACGTGACGGACGCATACTTATTTTGAGGCGCTCAGATAAGGCGGGTACATTTCAAGGCAAGTGGGCTGCGGTTTCCGGGTTTATTGAGTCGTATCCGCAAAGCCAGAGTGTTTTAGAAATAAATGAAGAGACAGGGCTGGAAGCTGCTGATGTGGAATTGGTGAGAGCTGCGTTGCCATTCGAAGTCGATGATGAGGATAATAACGTGCTGTGGGTGATACATCCATACCTTTATAAAGTAATAAGTCAGAAAGAAATAAGTATAGATTTTGAGCATTTTGAGTATGAATGGATTGAGCCTAAGAATTTGTCGCGATATGATACAGTGCTTGGGCTGCAGGAAGCCCTAAATAGAGTATTGGACGAAGAGGAAGAAGTATATGGAAATGCCGAAATCTGTTCCTGATACGCGCATGCTGTTAGATCTCACAACTGAACGCATGCCTTACGGGCTCTATAAGGGGTATTTTCTATGCGACTTGCCGGAGTCGTATTTGGTATGGATGAGCCGTAATGGCTTTCCGGCCGGCCGGCTCGGCGAGATGCTGGCATCGCTTTATGAGATCAAGGCTAACGGCTTGGATTACTTGTTGAGCGATATCAAGCAGCTATAGCGCTAGTGTTGCGAGTATGGATAATTAGATTGCGCCTGTATCGTAGCGATGTTATACTGGGCTACTTTAATTTGACTAGAAAGCAAGTGAATGAAACGTATTGATGGGCGTTCTTTTGATGGATTGCGACATGTAAGCATTACCACCGGTTTTCAAAGTTTCGCGGAAGGCTCGGTTTTGATTGAGCTTGGCAAGACTCGTGTTTGTTGCTCGGTGAGTTTAGGGGAAAAAGTCCCGATGTTTCTTAAGGGGCATGGTTCAGGTTGGATTACTGCTGAATATTCTATGCTGCCCCGCTCTACTCTTAGTCGTTCCCCGCGCGATTCTACATTGGGTAAAATATCAGGGCGTAGCCATGAAATCCAGCGTCTAATCGGACGTGCGTTGCGCGCTGTTACGGACTTGTCTGAATTAGGCGAGCGTTCACTGGTAGTAGACTGTGATGTGCTACAGGCTGACGGTGGTACTCGCACTGCTGCTATTACAGGCGCGTACGTGGCGTTATATCAGGCTTTACAGACGCTGGCGCATATGGGAATTATCTCATCGGTGCCGCTGAATGGAGCTGTCGCGGCAACTTCTATCGGTATTGTACGCGGGAACATGCTGCTTGATTTGTGTTATGACGAGGATTGTAACGCTGAAGCTGATTTTAATGTGGCTATGACGGACAAAGGTGAGTTTGTAGAAATACAGGGAACAGGCGAGGGTAAACCGTTTCCCCGAGAGGGATTGGATGAGATGCTGAGACTGGCGCAGAAGGGGATTAAAGAACTTTTCGTTGTACAACAGGAAGCGATTGATCGTATTAAGAAGATGTAGCGCAGAAATTGCGCGCGGGGCGAAGTTTGGCATATAACACGGGCAGATTATTCAGTTTGGAGCACATGATGGCAGATGTTAATGAACTGCAAATAAAGGGGCAGCAGGCTAAAAGAGCCTTGCGCAAGCTGTCGTCCGTCTCTGCTGCTGTCAAAAATACTGTTTTATTGGAGATGGCGCGCGGATTGCGGCAAAACAGAGAGTCAATTCTGGCTGCTAACAGGCAGGACTACGCTGAGGCTAAGGCTTCAGGCATGAGCGAGTCTATGCTGGATCGGTTACTGCTAACAGAAGAGCGCATTGATGGCATGGCTAAAGATGTCGAATCCGTGGCCTCTTTGCCTGATCCGATAGGCAAGGTGTTTGATATGCGCACATTGCCTAATGGTCTGCATATTGGCAGGAGGCGTGTTCCACTTGGCGTTATTGCCGCTATTTATGAGAGCCGTCCTAATGTCACTATTGATATTGCTTCCCTATGTGTTAAAGCCGGCAACGCTGTCATACTGCGCGGCGGGAAAGAGGCATTGAGATCAAATGCGGCGCTGGCGCATGTGGCTCAAGCAGCGTTGCAAAAATCAGGATTGCCTGAAACAGCGGTGCAGCTTATTGAAAATATAGATCGTGCTGTTGTGAATGATTTGCTTAAGATGCGCGATGTCATAGATTTGGTTGTGCCGCGCGGCGGAGAAGGGTTAATTAAATTTGTGCGCGATAATTCGCTTATTCCTGTTGTAGCAGGAGGTATAGGAGTATGCCATACCTTTGTAGATGCCTCTGCCGACATAGAAAAAGCTGCGCATATTGTATGTAACGCTAAAGTGCAGCGTCCGACGGTGTGCAATGCGTTAGATACTGTGCTTGTGCATAAGGATATTGCCGGGTTGTTTCTGCCTGTCATGGCACGTGAGCTTAATAAAGCAGGTGTGGAATTACGCTGTGATCCGTTGTCGTTTGCCGTATTGAGCAAACTGGACGGTCTCATGCTTGTTCCGGCCGCTGACGCCGACTGGGGAAAAGAATTTCTGGCGCTCATACTGGCGGTGAAAGTAGTTGATTCATTGGATGTGGCATTAGAGCATATTGCTAATTACGGCTCGGGTCATACTGAAGCTATTCTCACTGAGAATTATACTAATGCGCAACGCTTTTTAAATGAAGTGGATGCGGCGGCCGTGATGGTTAATGCCAGCACGCGTTTTACTGACGGAGCTCAGTTTGGGCTTGGCGCAGAATTGGGTATTAGTACGCAAAAGATGCATGCGCGCGGACCGCTTGGACTGGAGGAAATTACCTCGTATAAGTGGATTGTGTTCGGCAACTGGCAGGTAAGATCGTAGCGTTAGTATATATTGGCGCTAAAGGACAGCATAATCCATAAGATAAGGCGTTTTGTATTTGTAGCTGGAGGAATACATGAGAGACTCAATTCTTGATACAATCGGAAACACACCGCTCGTGCGCATAAACAGTTTATGCAAAAAAAGCGGAGTAAAAATTTACGCCAAAATAGAGGGGTGTAACCCTACCGGCAGTATCAAGGATCGCATTGCGCTTAAGATGATAGAACAAGCTGAGCTCGAGGGCATACTGAAACAGGGGATGAGTATTATTGAAGCTACCTCTGGCAATACAGGAATTGGCTTGGCTATGATCGGCGCTGTTAAGGGATACGGAGTTACGATTGTAATGAGTGAGGCTGTTTCAATTGAACGAAGGCGTATGATTGAAGCGTTTGGTGCGCAAATCGTTCTTACGCCGGCTGAACAAGGTACAGACGGAGCTATCATGAAGACTCGTAGTATGCTTGAGCAAGAGCAAGGCATGTATTTTAATCCGAATCAGTTTTCGAATGAGTATAATAAAATAGCGCATTACAAAACTACTGCTGAAGAAATTTGGCAGCAGAGCGAGGGTAAAGTTACTCACTTTGTTTCATCTATCGGCACATCCGGCACTCTCATAGGAGTCGGCATGGGGCTCAAGGAGAAAAATCCCAATATTAAAGTTATTGAAGCGCAACCGGTTAAGGGGCATTATATCCAAGGTTTAAAAAACATGGAAGAAGCCATTGTTCCTGAGATATACGATATATCCCAAATTGACAGAAGTATTATGATCGAAACGGAAGCTGCATTGGCTATGACGCGGCGCATCATTTTGGAGGAAGGGATCTTTGCTGGTATGTCCAGCGGCGCGGCGATGTTGGCAGCGTTAGAGGTGGCAAACGATCTAACGGAAGAAAGTCTTATAGTCGCAGTTTTCCCTGATAGGGGAGAGAAATACTTGAGCACTGCATTATTCGATAAGCCTAGCAAGGTTTGCTGAGTATAGCCACTGTGCAAATCAGTGTACCTCTGGCGGGATTTTTATACTATTGGCAGTACTGTTATTATGTTTTAGCCGAGATATTTAGAATTAGTTGCTGAGATATGAATTGGGAACCATGGGCCGGATGCTATAAAGTCAGCGACGGTTGTATGTATTGCTACTATTATGGACCGTATTCTAAACGTTTTGGCCAAAATACAGTAACCAAGACAGATGATTTTGAGAAGCCTATCGCCAAAACTGCAAAAGGTGCACCTAAAATACCGAGTGGAAAGATTGTTGCTACGTGTTTTGCCAGCGACTTCTTTATCGCGGAAGCAGACGAGTGGCGCGCTCATGCTTGGTCGATGATTAAGCAACGACAAGACCTCGAATTTCTAATCCTGACAAAGCGCATTGACCGTTTTCTTGTTTCGCTGCCGCTTGACTGGGGCGATGGTTACGATAATGTTAATGTCGGATGCACTATCGAAAACCAAGAGACGGCTGATTACCGCTTGCCATTATTCTTATCCTATCCAATAAAACGTCGTTTTGTTGCTTGCGCTCCGCTTCTAGGACCAATTGATTTGTCGTCGTATCTTGCCGGAGTTGAGCATGTCACTGTCGGCGGCGAGACCGGGCGCGAAGCTCGCAAATGCGATTATGATTGGGTTATGGGTATTCGGGAGCAATGCGCAGAGGTTGGCGCGACTTTTTGGTTTAAGAACACAGGCTCGCTTTTTATGCGTGACGGAACAATTCAGAGAATTAACCCGTACAAGCAGAACAGTCTTGCGGGAGCATTCGGAATCAACATACTTGACGGCAAAAAGTTATTTTAACAGGCTCTTGGTCTTGCACTACCACCAAAAATTGTATTAGTTTTCTGGTGGATGGTAGATCAGACAAGATATATTTTGCTATTGGAAATTTTTATAAATGCCGTCGTTATAGTCACGTATTGCAGGCGTGTTATTTTAACTCGCTACTACCGCGGAAACGGAAACAGTGCAATGGCAGTAACCCGGATATGGCTTTGTTTAGTTTGCGGTTGAGGATACAGCGCCCACTTCGTCCGTCAGCTAGTTCCAATATATAGCTTCCATCAGGTATGCGCATATATTCGGTTAGATTCAATTCACCCCACCAGTTGTCGACAGAAGTGTCAAACATACGGTATTCAACCTCGACTACTAGCTTACCACTGGAACTATCGTAAATCTTGCCTTGAGCCATAAAATCACCTGCTATTTAATAGTGTTATATTATTGCGATGCATAAGCTCTGCCCCATAGTCGTAGCCAAGCTCAGGGGATATTTGCGCGAAATGGCATCCTTTTATGCGTTGTGTATCTGCCGAGCTGTAATTTGCAATGCCGCTGCCAATGCGTGTCTCCCCCGTGCGAATGTCCACCAAGTCGCCACGTTGCCATTCACCATGCACCTCAAACACACTTGCCGGAAGCAAACTTTTATTGTGACAGGCGATGGCCTCAGCCGCAGTATTGTCTATTACTAGATTGCCTCGTGCGCATGACTCGTAAAGCAACCATTGTTCCCTGCTTTCCAATTTTGTAGCGGATGGCACGAAACGAGTGCCGATAGCTTTTCCTTGTGCAAGTCTCTGTATGATGTCAGGCTGATTCCCATTGGTGATGATCACGCTTACTCCTGAAGCCGTTGCTAAGCGTGCGGCCTCTATTTTTGTGGTCATTCCGCCTGTGCCGAGTTTGCCGGCTGTATTGCCTGCCATGCTCTCAATGGCAGCGTCAATATTGCAAACCTCTGGAATAAGGCGGGCGTTAGGGTCGGTGTGAGGATCAGCAGTATAGAGCCCTGAGATATCGCTAAGTATTATGAGTAAATTAGCGTCAACCAAGTTAGCTACCATGGCTGATAGATTATCGTTATCTCCAAAGCGAGTTCCGGCCAGTTCGTCTACTGCCACTACATCGTTCTCGTTAACAATACCCACAATGCCAAGTTCCAACAAGCTGAGGAAAGTATTACGCGCATTGAGATATCCTGAGCGGTCTGTCAGGTCGGCTTTAGTTAATAGCGCCTGTGCTACAGTGATGTTGTGTTTTTCGAAAAGTTCCTCATAAACTTGCATTAGACGTGCTTGTCCTACTGCTGCTAATACCTGTCGTAACGGTACTCCATTGAGTTCGTGATTGGCTTTTAATCGATGACGGCCGGCTGCTACTGCGCCGGACGAAACAATGACCACCTCCGCGCCAATGGCATGGATGGCAGCCACCTGTGAAACGAGTGTTGACATAACATCAACGCTCAAACGGTCGCTGTTGCCGGTAAGCAGGCTAGTGCCTAACTTGAGCACGATACGCTTATATGCCAAATAGGAATTATTCATAGAGGCTACCATTATAGCAATCTTGGCACAATAGGAACAACGTTCCTATTGTGCCAAATCTGCTATAGTATAGATTAGGTGTTCTATGGAGGCCGGATAGTTGTTATCGCGGCCGTATTGGCGTTAGGTAAGTATGAAGATAAGTGTTTTGCTGGGACTATTGCGTGACTGCGCTGACTTCCAAAAGCTGGTAGCATCTCTTGAACATGCCTCCGCGCAGGCATTGGTTATTGAAGATGCTAAACCGTACCTGTTGGCGGCGCTTTTCAGCGAGTTAAAACGTCCCATGTTAGTAGTCACGGCTCAGCCTGATAAAACTCGCAAAATGGCAGAGCAGTTGAGCGTGTGGCTAGGTGGCGAAGCAGTTACACAAATTCCCGGGCCCGACAACTTGCCTTATGCTTGCATTGCCACAGACGCTGTCTCGGCAATGGAACGTTTACAGGCGCTATCAAAGATGGTTTACCCCGCTGCTGACTCAAAGCTACCATTGATACTGGCCCAAGTGCCGGCTTTGATGCAAAAAATGCCCTCGGCGTCAGTTTTCCGTTCCGGCTGGATAACGCTGCGCTGCGGTATGGAGCTTAATCCGCTTAAGCTGGCTGAGCGCCTGTTATCTCTTGGTTATCGAAAAGAGAGCTTAACCGAAGTTCCGGGGAGTTTTAGCCGTCATGGCGATATACTGGATATTTTCCTGCCTACGGAAGAATTGCCTGTGCGCATGGAGTATTTTGGCAATAGCGTAGAGCGCATGCGCTATTTTGATTCGCTTAGTCAGCGCTCGCTAAAAGCGGTCGAGGAAGTGGTCCTTGGTCCCGCATCAGAGACGGCGGCGTGTTTTAGCGGGGGCGCGGGGGCTTTGCATACTATTTTATCCAAGTTGGATTTGAAGGGGCTTAATACTGAGGCGCGGAGTAAGCTTGAGGCTGATATAGAGCTAACAGGGGCGGGGCATCTTCCCATGGATATTGGCTCTTATGCGGCGCTGTTTAATGAGGACATATTGCTTTCTTATCTGCCTCCGCGATGTTTAGTAGTGTTAGATGGGCCCGGGCGTATTGAGGATGAAGCTGTTTTCTTTAGCAAAGAGCATGGCAAGGCATTCGCTGAAAAAGTGGAGCGGCGCGAATACCCGGATACGTTTCCGACGCAATATTTTACATGGGATGAGCTATGCTTTGGGCTGGAAAGAGCGCAGCGGCTGGAACTGCCGGATCTATACTCGGCGAATGAAAGCGAGGCACTGCGCTTATCCTTTGCTTTTGCTAAGAACTACGCCGGGCAATTAGCATCGTGGATGGAGCGCGTCAAAGAATTATCGGCAGATAATAAGCGCGTTGTGGCAGTGAGCCATCAGGCAGAGAGGCTTTCTGAATTACTTGGCAATGAAGGGTTACTATGTTCGGTTAAAAATGAGCTGGTAACAATGCCGCCACGCGGTTCTGTAACTTTGGTGCAGGGGATTATATCCTCGGGCTGGGAATGGCGCGAAGAAGTTTATTTGTTCAGTGACAGAGAGCTATTTGGCTTTTTAAAACAGCAGCGGTTCGCGCGTAAGCGCCCGATAGCGCACCACAAACTATTTAATGATCTTAAGCCCGGTGATTACGTAGTGCATGTTGAGCATGGCGTGAGCAGGTTTAACGGCGTAACCACAATGCAGGCAGGCGGCATTATACGAGAGTATATGCTGTTAGAATATGCTGATGGTGACAGGCTCTATGTGCCAACTGACCAGATTGATCGTATTGAGCGCTACGTCGGCGCTGCTGATCATGCTCCGTCTCTTAATCGCTTAGGAAGTCAGGAATGGATTAGGAGCAAGGATAAGGCACGGGAGTCCGCCGAGGATTTGGCGGAGGATTTGCTTAAAATCTATGCCGCGCGTGAGACGGCGCTTGGCTTTGCTTATTCTGAGGATAACATCTGGCAGACAGAGTTGGAAGCATCTTTCCCGTATGTAGAAACACCGGATCAGCTTAATGCAATAGAGCAGATAAAAGAGGATATGTCGCGCCCCCGACCTATGGATCGTTTGATATGCGGAGATGTCGGCTACGGCAAAACAGAGGTGGCGCTACGCGCTGCTTTTAAGGCAATCCAAGATGGGAAGCAAGTGGCGATGCTGGTGCCCACAACGGTTCTTGCGCAGCAGCACTATGCAACCTTTCAAGAGAGGCTGGCAGCGTTCCCTATAAGAGTTGAATCGCTCAGCCGTTTCAAATCATTACGCGAGCAGAAGGAAATTGTTGAGGCGATTGAGGCTGGTTCGGTGGATATTGCCATTGGTACGCATAGGCTCCTTCAAAAGGATGTTAAGTTTAAGGATTTAGGGTTACTTATAGTAGACGAAGAGCAGCGCTTTGGGGTATCGCATAAAGAGCATTTTAAAGCGCTGCGGCATGAGATTGACGTACTGACACTCTCAGCAACCCCGATACCGCGCACGCTTAACCTATCGCTGGTAGGGGTGCGTGACATGTCTGTCATGGAAACCCCGCCATCAGAGCGACTGCCAATTAATACATATGTAGCAGAATACTCTGAGCAGTTAGTCCGTGAAGCTATTGTGCGTGAGCTTGAGCGTAAAGGACAGGTATTTTTTGTACATAACCGCATTCAAAGCATAAATTTGCTCTCAGATAAATTAAGCGATCTTGTTCCTGAGGCGCGTATTGCTGTGGGGCATGGGCAGATGCCTGAAGATGAACTGGAGATGGTAATGGCGCAGTTTGCTTCAGGCGATGTTGACGTGCTCTTATGCACAACCATAATTGAGAGCGGTCTTGACGTGCCAAATGCCAATACTCTTATCATTAACCAATCCGATAGATTGGGGCTGACGCAGCTTTATCAGCTTAGGGGGCGCGTCGGAAGAGGAGCCAATACGGCCTATGCCTATTTCCTGTACGATAAAGGAAAGCGGCTGGCTCAGGATGCGAATCAGCGGTTGCAAACTATATATAAGGCGGCTGAGCTTGGTGCTGGTTTTGGTATTGCTATGAGTGATCTGGAGATAAGAGGTGCCGGTAATATACTTGGTGCGCGGCAGAGCGGGCACGTCAACGCTGTGGGTTTTAATTTATTCACACAGTTATTAGCTGAAGCGGTAGATGATATGAAATCTAAGAAAGCAGCACAGCGTGAGAATAAGCCTTTTATACCGACTATGCGCCTGCCCGTGCCGACGATAAATTTGCCGCAGGCGGCATTCATTCCGGATAGCTACGTGGCTGATACAGATACGAGGTTATCGCTTTACAAACGCTTGGCGAGCGCAAAAAACCTTGAGATGATTGATGTTGCGGCAAGTGATTTTAAGGATCGCTTCGGTGAGTTGCCGCAAGAGGTGCAGAATCTGTTATTTGCTATTCGCGTTAAGGTATTGGCTATAAGCGCGCGCTTGGAATCGGTATCAACTGAGGCGGAGAATATTGTGTTACGTCGTCCTGCCGGAATGCAGTTTCCTATGGAAGCCGGGCGCCTTGCCATGCAAGGCGTTAAGGTGTCAATCAACCAAGTGCGGCTGGACACGGGTGTATTAAAGGATGGATGGCGCGAGACGCTTGAGACAGTGCTCAAGCAGTTATGCGGCAAAGAATCCACCCATTTGACTTAACGTATCCCCTTGATTAGTTTCTCTCCAAGCTTGCAATCTGCTGTGGTACCATCTGTAACAAATATTCTGACCGGCATACCATACGCATCCACGGCCAAATGTATCTTGGAGTTGAGCCCCCTTTTG